>VFQT010000475.1_pt1 | contig 58683 bp, 45 predicted proteins | sample 3512381 | NCBI WGS metagenome assembly VFQT01 (sample SAMN10412376, study PRJNA504923) | tailings metagenome | isolation source: Relicate 2 Philex TSF3 active mining site | place: Philippines: Tuba, Benguet | collected 2017-08-29
GGGCAGTCTGCAGGCGCAGCGGCGTGACGGGGGTCAGTCCGGCGATGCCGAATTCACGGCAAACAGCGAGTGCACTGCGGACACCATCTTCGTGAAATCCGTTGCCCCACCAGGCACCGCAGAAGGATGTCCGGCGGGTACGAATCAGGCTGCGATGTTCCTGCTGCAGAGCCGCCCGCTCCGTGGTGAAGATGGGGTGTGAGAACTTGTGGCGGGAAATGATCGATTCCGGTCGAATACTGTCAGTGTCGTTCAGTGTGACGCAGAACGTGTGCGGTGACTGAATGTGCTGCAGGATGTTCATATTGTAGGTGACGGTGGCCCGTGCATCGTCGCGCCCGACGCGGTAGTTCCAGGCGGACCAGGCGCGGCGGCTGCGGGGCAGGATGGTTTCATCGGTGTGCAGGACCACGTCGTTGCTGCTGTAGGGAAAACCGCTGAGAATTCGGGTTTCGTCAGCCGTGGGTTGTTCGAGCAGTGCGAGAGCCTGATCGCTGTGGCAGGCCAGCACAACTTCATCGAAGCTGGATTCCGTGGTGTCAGTGACCACCGTGACGGCAGTTGCAGAGCGGCGGATGCGTCTGACGGGAGCGTCAGAGACAATGCGATCGGCAAACGGCTGGATCAGGCGGGTGACGTAGTTGCGTGAACCACCCGGGATGGTGTACCACTGCGGGCGGTTGGTCAGGCTGAGCAATCCGTGATTGCGGTAGAATTCAAGAATGAACTGGATGGGGAAATCCGCGAAGGTGCCCATCGGGCAGGACCAGATGGCAGCTCCCATGGGCAACAGATAGTGCTCTTTGAATCCGCGTCCGAATCCGCGGCGACGCAGATACTGTCCGACAGTCTCGGTGGAACCAACGAGGTCAGCGTCGCTGGCTCCGAGGGAGTTGAATCTGAGGATATCAAGCACCATGCGGAGGAAGGACGGGCTGAGGAGGCGGGATCGCTGGGCGAAAACGCCATTCAGGCTGGTGCCACTGTATTCAAGCCCGGTGCGATCGCAGCGGACGGCGAAGCTCATTTCCGTCGGGGCACCGGTGACATCCAGCAATCGCAGCAATTCCATGAATAACGGGTAGGTGCGATCATTCCAGACGATGAAGCCGACGTCGATGGAGTAATCGCGGTCGTCAAGGCGGAACTGGATGGTGCGACTGTGGCCCCCGGGCTGACGTTCGGCTTCGAAGACGGTGACTTCGTGCTGTTGTGAGAGCATCCAGGCCGCAGAAAGCCCGGAAATTCCGCCTCCAATGACTGCGATTCTCATGTCCGGGGCGGCTCCGACTGCAAGTAATTCAAGCGAGTATGCGAACGTTAAAACGTTCAAAATGTTCATGAATGACCGGGTTTTAGGATGCGTTTGGTCGTGGTCAAGCGGTCAAGACGCCAAAAACGGTCAAAACATTCAGATTTGTGGTGTGGTGTGCGATGGGGGTGGTCGGGTTTGCGGGGGTTGGCGGGAACTGCGGTTGTGGGGAGGCTATCGGCAGAAGCTGCCGGGATGCGTATTCAGACTGTCCGGATTTGGCCGTGCGTGTCTGGAATCAGGGGCCTCACCTTGACCGGGAGTCGTGCGTTTGCGACAACACGGCAGCGTGCGTGCCTGCGGAGCGGATGTTTTGCGGGTCGAGGAGCCCTCAACAGGACGAGGGACATAGTCTGGCGAAGGAGTGCCTTAATCGTGAGAAAACTTGCTGTTGCATTGGCGGCTGCGCTGGCCGTTGGATTTCAGTTGCCTGCCATCGCGCAGGAAGCGGCTCGACCGGCCGCCAAGCCGGCGGCCGAAAAAGAGCGTGCTCCGAGCCGCGTCGGTCTGATTGACATGGCGAAGGTGTTTGAGGGGTATGCAAAGTTCAAGGTGCTGCGTGACGAGCTGGCAGCGGAAATTGAAAAGAGTGACGCTGAAGCTCGAGTTATGGTCGAGAAGATGCAGGCCATGCAGAAGGAGCTGCAGGAGAGTGGTTTTCAGCCGGGCAGCGCTGAGTATGAGCGTGCTGAGAAGGGTCTGCTGGACGCCAAGGGCGAGTTTGAAGCTTTCCGAGCTGCGACGCAGCGAAAGCTGGCTCGTCGGGAATCTGAGATGTTCAAGGTGATCTATGCTGATACGACGTCGATGATTCGCAAGTATGCGGAGTGGGCGGAGTATACAGTCGTGATCCGCTTCGACAGCAAGGACATCGAAGAGGACACTCCGCCGGCGGAAGCTGTGCAGCGGATGAACAAGCAGGTGGTGTTTTATCGTGCAGAGAACGATATCACGGACATTGTGCTGCAGTCTTTGAACAAAGCGTACCAGGGTTCGGCAGCAGCCGGCAAGACTCCGGCGCGGGCAGCCAGTGCAACAGCTCCGGCTGGCACCAACTGACGGGATCTGTGGTTTAAGGTGACGGATCCGGTGCAGTGTCCGGGGATCCGTCCGTGTTCAGAACCGGTGGGCGGCTGCATTTGTGCGGTCGCCCGCCGGTATGTCTTCGGTGTGTGGACCGGGCGGTGTGCTGTGCAGACAGTCGGGGCGAGGGTGGCGGTGATGTCAGGGCGATTCGGGGGAGCGGGTATGGCTGCGGGCGAGCGGTCGGGACCTGAGCAGCAGACGCTGCGTAAACCTGCGGGCCTGCGTGGTCCGGGGTTATTTCACGGTCAGATTGTGAAGATGCGTTTGCTGCCGGCGGCGGCGGGTACGGGGATTCGGTTTCGCCGGGTGGATCTGGCGGGAGCTCCGGAAGTCTCTGCCAGTGTGGAGCATGTGCAGCCGGGGGCTCGTCGAACGATTCTGACGAGTGGTGCGGCGCGAGTTGAGACGACGGAGCATCTGCTGGCGGCGCTGGCCGGCCTGCGGGTGGACAATTGCGTCGTGGAACTGGACGGGCCGGAAGTTCCGGCGATGGATGGTTCTGCGATGCCATTCTGTGAAGCGATTCTGGGTGCGGGTTTATGCGGTCAGGGTGTTTCTCGCAGGGTGCTGCGGATTGCGGAGCTGCAGCGAATATCTGAGCCGGCGAGTGGTCAGTGGATTGAGTGCATTCCCAGCGGCAGTGATGACCTGGTGATTGACTATCGGCTGGATTATGGCGCGGAGTCTCCGCTGCCGTCGCAGTCGTGGGCCATCGAGGTGACTCCGGAGCTGTTTTTGCGGGAGATTGCTGCGGCGCGAACGTTTGTGATGGCAGCTGAGGTGGAGGCCTTGCAGGCGGCGGGTTTTGGTCGTCATCTGACGCGTCGGGAGCTGGTGGTATTTGAGGCGGATGGGTCAGTGCAGGAGAATTCGCTGCGGTGGTCGAACGAGCCGGTGCGGCACAAGGTTCTGGACTGCATTGGTGATCTGGCTCTGAGCGGGTTCAGCAGCACTGGTCGGATTGTGGCCTGTCGAAGTGGTCACAAATTGAATCATGTGATGGCGCGGGTGTTGTCGACGATAGTGAGTACGGAAGCTGGGCACCCTGTGATGTCGGCAGGTCGAGCGGCCTGAGGGTCGGGGCGACGATGTGGTATTCGGTGTGCTGTGGCGGACGAAGTGGCCTTCGTGGTGTTGGCGAAGGCGGGAAACAGACTGCACGATCAGGATGATCAGCATGGAAACGCGAATTTCTCCACTGGCCCATGTGGAATCCGGGGCGAGGATCGGCGAGGGGGTGCAGATCGGCCCTTTCTGTCTTGTGGGACCGGAAGTGGAAATTGGTGACGGCTGCGTGCTGACCAGTCATGTGGTGCTGACCGGGCGTACGAAGGTGGGGGCCGGGAACCGCTTCAGTTCGCACGTGGTGATCGGCGGGGATCCACAGGATGTGAGCTGGTCGGAGGGTGACACGAGTGTGGAGATTGGGGACAACAACAGTTTCCGCGAAGGTGTGACGGTGAATCGCGGTGCTGAGAAGGAGGACGGTGTCACTCGGATCGGCAACGGCAATCTGTTCATGGCGAACAGCCATATCGCGCACAACTGCCGAATTTTCAACAATGTGATTCTGGTGAACGGTGTGCTGCTGGGCGGGCATGTGCATGTGCATGACAACGCGATTGTCAGCGGAAATTCGGTGGTGCATCATTTCTCGACATTGGGCCGTCTGAGTTTTGTGAGTGGTGGCTGTCGGGTGCCGCATGATATTCCGCCGTTCATGCTGGCGGCCGGCAGTGATGATCCGACGCTGAAGACGATCAATGTGGTGGGCATGAAGCGGGCGGGGATTGCGAATTCGACGATTGAGGTGATCAAGGAGGCGTTTCGCCTGCTGTATCGTCGGAATCGTCCACTGGAAGAAGTGAAGCGTCATTTCACGGATTCGCTGGAGGGTGTGATTCCGATGGAGCTGGCGACTTTGCTGACGTTCCTTGAGAATCAGAAGGCCGGTCGACTGGGCCGTGCCCGGGAAGCGTTTCGCAACAAGCCGGCGACGGAATCGCGTCCGGCAGGAGAGGATCAGAAGGCGGCATGACACGAGTGAAACTGGCTGTAATCGGCGTCGGGGCCCTGGGGCAGCATCATGCCCGGATTCTGTCCGGGATGTCGGATGTTGAGCTTGTGGGCGTTGTGGATGCTCGCGAGTCTCAGGGGCGGATGGTCGCCGAGAAGCACGGGACGCGCTGGTTTGCAGCCGCTGCAGATGTGCAGCCGCTGGTGGACGGAGTGATTGTGGCGGTGCCGACGGTGCTGCACGGTGACGTGGCGAAGCCGTTTTTGGAGTCCGGTCAGGCGGTTTTGATTGAGAAGCCGTTGGCGCATGATCTGGACACGGCGCTGCGACTGCACCGGTTGTCGCAGTTTCGTCGAGCCCTGCTGCAGGTGGGGCATGTGGAGCGTTTTAATCCGGCCTTTGAACTGCTGCAGCAGCAGGTTGGTCGACCGCTGTATATCCGCTGTCAGCGATTCAGTCCGTATTCTTTTCGGTCGGTGGACATCGGCGTGGTGCACGATCTGATGATTCATGACATCGATCTGGTGTTGTCGCTGACGGGCAGCGAGGTGGTGTCTGTGGATTCCTTTGGGGCGGTGGCCATTGGTCCTCACGAGGACATGGCGACTGCGCGTCTGAGGATGTCGTGTGGTGCGGTGGTGGACCTGACGGCCAGCCGGCTGAATCCGACAGCGGAGCGGACGGTGCAGGTGTGGAGTGATCGGGGTTTTGCGGGGGCTGATCTGACGACTCGGCAGGTCACGAGCTGGGCTCCCTGTGCCGCGCTGGCAGCAGCTCCGACGATGGTGCATGACGTGATTGCGGCGACCCCGAATCCTTTGACGCTGAAGGACGAGGTCTTTACCAAGTGGATTACTCGCGAGGTGCAGCAGGCTCCGGCGGACGATGCGCTGACGGCGGAGTTGCGGGATTTTGTGGGCAGTATTCGTGAGGGGCGTCGTCCGCGTGTCAGTGGAGCGGATGCGGTGGCTGCGATGGAAGTTGCGGATCGGGTCCTGTCCGGTCTGAGCTGCTGGTCGTGGCAGAGTGGTGCTGTGCAGCCGCGAGCGGAGCGTGTGGCCTAGGTTCAGCAGCTGCGGAAGCTGATTTTTCTGCGTGCAAAATCGGCGATTTTTCCGGCTTTGAGCGTGTCATTCGGCGTTCCTCGTGCGAAGATGTTCGCAGGTCGCCGCGGGCGGCTGCAGCCACGGATCGCAGAGCGGCCGGGCTGAAACAGCACGGTGGTGCGGGCAGCAGCGGGTGGCGACGATGTCAGCGGAGGGTGCGCCTGAGGATCCATTGCAACTGGTGCAGTTTGGCAGTCTGGAGCTGATTGCGCGGCAGTTGGTGGAGGGCGCCATTATGGGCCGTCACCGCAGTCCGTGGAAGGGGGCCAGTGTCGAGTTTGTGGAGCACCGGGAGTATCATCCGGGTGACGAGATTCGGCATATTGACTGGCGGGCGTTCGGCAAGACCGGACGGTATTACGTCAAGGAGTTCGAGGACGAGACGAATCTGCGAGCGCAGCTGCTGGTGGATGCCAGCGGGAGCATGGCGTGGGCGGGGCGTGGGATCAGCAAGTTTGCGTATGCGCGGATGCTGGCGGCGGGTCTGGCGTGGCTGCTGCTGAGTCAGCGTGATGCGGTGGGATTGACGCTGTTTGACACGGTGGTGCGTCTGTCGCAGCGTCCGACGAGCAATCGGGATGTGTTTCGGCAGCTGACGGCGGCGCTGGAGTCGGCTGTGCCCGGCGGTGAGACCAGTCTGGCGGGGGTGCTGGAGGCTGTGCTGCCGACGTTGTCGCGTCGCAGCCTGGTGATTTTGATCAGTGATTGTTTGGATGATGCGGACAGGCTGTTCGGCGTATTGCAGCGGTACCGGCATGCGCGCCATGAGCTGGCGATTCTCCGCGTGGTGGCTCCTGAGGAGGAGACGTTTCCGTTTGACCGTCCGACTCAGTTTCGCAGTCTGGAGCAGTCCGGGCAGCGGCTGCTGGTGGATCCTGTGCGACTGCGTCAGGAGTATCTGCGGCAGTATGGTGTGTTCAGCGAGCGACTGCAGCAGGAGTGTGGTTCGCTGGGTATCAGTTATCGCAGGCTGGTGACGGATCGGTCGCTGCAGAGCGAGCTGGGTGCGTGGCTGGCTTCGCGTCAATAATCAGTGGTCAGGCGAGCCACAGACGGAAGTCTGTGGGTGTTGGTGGCTGGACGGAAGTCTGTGGGTGTGGTGCCTGTACGGGTGGAATGAGAGGCAGGAGGGGCGTGTGATGGCTGGTGTGATGGCTGGTGTGTGGCGGGTGATGCGCTGTGTGGTGTGTCTGGGGTTGTGGCTGAGCGGGTGTGTGTCGAGAGAGTGTGTGGTGTGTGGTGCGGATCGTCCGAACATTTTGTGGATCAGCTGTGAGGACATCAGTCCGCTGCTGGGGTGTTATGGAGCTGCCGGGGCTCGGACGCCGCGGCTGGACGGTCTGGCTTCGGAGGGGGTGTTGTGGACGCGGGCGTTTTCGTGTCATGGCGTATGTGCTCCGAGTCGCACCGGGATCATAACGGCGCGTCATCCGATATCGCTGGGTGCGAATCACATGCGTTCGCGGGTGGAGTTGCCGGCGGGTGTGCGATTGTTTCCTGAGCTGCTGCGTGAGGCGGGCTATTACTGCACGAACAACAGCAAGACGGATTACAACGTGGTGCGGGATCTGAAGCTGGTGTGGGACGAGTCATCGGGGAAGGCGCACTGGCGAAATCGTCGTGATCCTGAGCAGCCATTTTTTGCGGTGTTCAATCTCACGATGACTCATGAGAGCAAGGTATGGCCGGAGGGCTGGCGGGAAGTGGTGCGGGGGCTGGAGCCGGGAGTTTTGCGGAGTGCAGCTGACGTCGTGGTGCCTCCTTTGTATCCCGACACGGAGCGTGTGCGGGGGGATTTTGCGAGGCTGGCGGATTTGATTGCGGTGATGGATGGCGAGGCTGGTCGATTGCTGGACGAGCTGGAGTTGGCGGGACTGGCGGATGAAACGATTGTGATGTTCTGGTCGGACCATGGGAACGGGCTGCCGCGGGCGAAGCGCTGGATTTATGACAGTGGTGTGCGTGTGCCATTGATTGTGCGAGTACCGGAGAAGTATCGGGAGTGGGCTGGAGCGGGTATGGCGGGGAGTCGGGACGAGCGGCTGGTGTCGCTGCTGGATCTGGGGCCGACGGTATTGTCTTTGGCGGGAGTGGGAATTCCGGAGGGTTTGGCGGGTCAGCCGCTGCTGGGGCCGGGGCGGAGTGCTGGTGGGCGTCGTTTTGTGCATGGTGCGCGGGACCGGCTGGACGAGCGGCAGGATTTGGTGCGAGCGGTACGGAGTGAGCGGTATCGGTATGTGCGAAATCTGATGCCGTGGTATCCGGCGTTGCAGGAGATTTCGTATGGTGAGCGGAATGAGACGATGCGGGAGTGGCGTCGGCTGGGTGCGGCTGGTGAGCTCTCGGAGGTTCAGGGGCAGTGGCTGCGGCCGCGGCGTGCGGAGGAGCTGTATGATCTGGAGCGTGATCCGTGGGAGCTTGTGAATCGGGTGGATGATCCTGAGTTATCGGGGGTGCTTAAGGAGTTGCGAGGGGAGTGTGATCGCTGGCAGTTGTCGGAGCCGGATGTGCAGTTGCTGCCTGAGTCACTGCTGGAGCGGGAGTCGCAGTCTGCGGGTCTGCCGCGGGGCCTGTTGTTTGGCGGGGAGTCGGGGCGAATGCGTCTGGAGGGGGTGCTGCGGGCTGCTCAGGCGGCTGCTCGTGGTGAGGCGATCAGTGTGGCAGTGTGGGCGAGTGAGTCGGATGTGGCGGTGCGCTGGTGGCGTCTGGAGGGTGTGTGGCGGCGATTGTCGACGGGTGCTGCGGTGTCTGCCGGAGCCATGGACCTGCTGCGTGCCGGGGCTCGGGATGTGGATCCTGTGGTGCGGCTGTCGGCTGCCGGCGGGCTGGCTCGGGCGGGTGAGGTGCAGTTGGCGGCGGACATTTGTCGGGGGGTGCTGGAGGTGGCCGGGGGCGAAGAAATCCTGCGTACGGCGGTGATGCGGGTGGTGGATGAGTCGGGCGGGGGGTTGTTTGCGGCGCTGCGTGAGGACCTGGCTGTTCAGCGTGGCGGCGAGTATTTTGACCGATTGTTTCAGCATTCCGATCGCTGAGAACGGGAAAACCCGGTTCCCACGATCAAGACGTGGTCGACGTGGTTGCGAATGCCCCCTGGCAGCCTATAATGACCCTTGAAGATCCCGTAGACTCGGCTGTCCCAGGGGTATTGCGGGCGGCGATTGAACTTGTTTTGCGGCGAATTGAACGCAGCAGAGCGGCTTCGGAGAGCGAATCAGATGTTCATGTGGTTTCGGAATGTCTGGATGTCAGTGGCGACTGTGCTGCAGGGCATGTACGTCACGTTGCTGACGATGTACAGGACGTATCAGCGGCGCACGTTTACAGAGGTTTACGAGTACCCGGAAGTTCCGGTGAAAGTGAAATCTCGTTATCGTGGTTTTCACCGTTTTGATCTGACGACCTGCATTGGCTGTGAGAAGTGTGCGGTTGCCTGTCCGGTGGACTGCATTTACATTGACAAAGAGAAGAGCCCGGTTGGCAAGGGGTTTCGGATCAATGGTTTCACGATTGACTACACGAAGTGCATGTTTTGTGCCTTGTGTGTCGAGCCATGTCCGGTGGACTGCATTTTCATGGGTTCCAATTACGACCTCAGCTGCTACAGTCGTGATGGGTGTATTGTGGACTATGCAAAGCTGCCTTTGCAAATTTCGTGGGGTCAGGCGACATTGAATCCAGCGGTGGTGGCGGAATCGAAGGTTCTGCATCAGCCGGTTTGGGTGAAGGGTGAGCCGAGTCCGTTTGAGTTTGCGGGTGCTGAACATTGAGGGGTGTTGGTGCGTCGGGGCCGCCTCTGTGGGCTCCGACGTAAATTCCGGACTCTGGAACGGGAAGCGAAAATGCTGAGTTTACAGGACGTGAATGCGCGTCTGCCGTTGGTGCGAAGCATTGTTCGTGACGTTATGGGTCTGCATCGCGATCTGAGCGAGCGTCGGGGCAGGCTGCGTGAACTTCGGGAGCGTTACCCTGCCCCGGGAGTTTCTCAGGCCGGTCGGACTGGCGGCACTGCGGGTTCCGGAAGTCTGGTGTCCGGAGTTGGTCGGGTGGGCCCGGCGGTGTATGAGCAGGAAGTAGTGCAGATGGAGTCGGAGCTGGCCCGGGATGAGACTCGGATGGCCGAGTATGCTCGGGAGCTGTCCAGCATTGGTGGCAGTCTGGCTGATGCGGGCCTGGGTCAGGTGGACTTCAACGGCCAGCTGTCAGGTGAGCAGGTGGTGCTGAGCTGGCAGTTTGACGAGCCTGAGGTGATGTACTGCCGTACTGGGCTGAGACATGGAGGCGAGCGTCGCCTGTTGATGCAGGCGGCTGGTTCCGGCGATCTGGGTGCGGGTGGGGTGTCTGAGTTTGGACAGTCCTGCTGAGTCAGCGGGATTGGCCGTTTGCAGTTTTTGCCGGCTGTGTTTTGGGTGAAGGGTTTTGGAATGTTTGACCTGGTCGGCCATTTTTTGATCTTCGGCGGTCTGGCAACAGCGTTTCTGATGGGGCCGCTGATTTTGGGGCGTTTGCTGCGTCCGAAGCTGCCGACTCCGGAGAAGGACGCGATTTACGAGTGTGGTGAGCCGGCGATTGGTTCCAGTTACATTCAGTTCGACCTGCGATTCTACGTGGTGGCTTTGTTGTTCATCATTTTCGACGTGGAAGTGGCATTTTTCTTCCCGTGGGCTTCGGTGTACGGCAGTGTGATGCAGCTGGCGGATTCGCGGCTGGATGACGCATCCCGGCAGGTACTGAGTGGTCGGTTGCTGAGTCTTTCGCCCGACGCAGTGACTCCTGCGCAGACCATTTCCGCCGAGACGGCTTTGCAGCTGGGCTGGCTGGGGCTGGCTGACATTCTGGTGTTCTTCTGCGTCCTGCTGGTAGGCTTTGCCTATGTCTGGAAACGGGGCGATCTGGACTGGATTCGAGCATTGGCAAAGAAGAGTGCTCAGGCGGCCGATCAATCGATGGTGCAGGGCTGATTCCGTGGTTGCGTGGTTGTACTGACCGAGGCTGGTTTTTGATTTGCAGGTAGCGGCGCGATGGACATTCAGCAGATTCATGGTGTGTTGCTGGAGCGTTTTGGTGAGGCAGCGGTGGGGGCTGCTCCGCATCAGGCCACTGATCCATGGATTCAGGTGGCTCCTGAAGCGATTGTCGCGGTATCCCGGTTCCTGCATGATGATCCGCGGATGCTGTTTCATCACCTGAATGATCTTTGCGGGGTGGACTATCTGGAGCCTGATGCGAAGAAGGCGGCGAAGTTTGGTCATGAGCCGCACGTTGAAGTGGTGTATCACCTGAGCAGCCTGAAACTGCGACAGCAGCTGAAGCTGAAGGTGTCTGTCCCGCGGTGGAAGGATGGTATCGCGGGTCAGTTGCCGGTTGTGCCTTCGGTCAGTTCGGTGTGGGGCATAGCGAACTGGCACGAGCGCGAGGCGTATGATCTGGTGGGGATCTGGTTTGAGGGGCATCCGAATCTGCGGAGGATTCTGTGTCCTGAAGACTGGACCGGTCATGCTCTGCGGAAGGACTACGAGTTTCCGCTGGAGTATCATGGGGTCCGAGGTCGTTGATGTTGTTCTGACACGCTGCAGAATCGGGTACTGACATGAGTCTGGTAATTGAAGATCCCCGGGTTGTTGAATTTGACGTCCAGACGGACGAGATGCTGGTGAACATGGGGCCTCAGCACCCCAGTACTCACGGGGTGCTGCGTCTGTTGCTGCGGACAGACGGGGAGATCGTTCACGAGTGTACTCCGCACATCGGTTATCTGCATCGCTGTGCGGAGAAGATCGGTGAGAACCTGAGTCCTCCGCAGTACATCCCCTATACCGACCGGATGGACTATCTGGCGGCGATGAACATGAATCTGGGTTTTTCGCTGACGGTCGAAAAACTGACGAAGACGAAGGTTCCTGCGCGGGGTGTGCATCTGCGGGTGCTGATTGCCGAACTGGGGCGGATAGCAAGCCACCTTGTGGGCATGGGGGCTTATGGTCTGGACCTTGGGACGTTCAGTCCATTTTTGTACGCGTTTCGTGAGCGAGAGATCATACTGGATTTGTTCGAAGAGGCCTGCGGAGCTCGTCTGACCTACAGCTATCTGACGATTGGCGGTTTGACCCATGATCTTCCGGAAGAGATTGAAATCCCGGATGGGCTGGCTTCACTGACGGGGCGTCGTGCGGGCGAGCGTTATCCGTTTCTGGAAGTGCTGGAGATGTTCCTGCAGTGGCTTGAGCCGCGGATTTGGGAGTATCACACCCTGTTGACTCGCAACGCCATCTTCATCAAGCGGACTGCGGGTTTGGGGATACTGAGTTCTGAGATGGCAGTCAGTTATGGCTGCACGGGGCCGGTTCTGCGTGGCAGCGGAGTGGATTTTGACCTGCGTCGTGATGGCGAGGCGATCTACACGGACATGTACAAGGGCTATGAATATGAGATCCCGGTAGCGCCCTTCGCGGATGCTCCGCGGGAGGCTGTTGTCGGTGACAACTGGTGTCGTTTTTATGTGCGGATGATGGAAGTTGTGCAGTCGATTCGGCTGGTTCGCCAGGCGATTAAGAAGTACCAGTCGACTCCGGGTGCCGTTCGTGAGAACTTCAAGCTTGGCGCGAAGCTGCCAAAGGATGAGGTGTATCTGGAAACTGAGTGTCCTCGCGGGCAGATGGGCTTCTACCTTGTAGGCAATGGTGAGGGGAATCCTTTGCGGCTGCGGGCGAAGAGCAGCAGCTTTTGCAACTTGTCGGTAACGGACCGGATTTGCGAGGGCGTTCCATTGGCGGACGTGCCGGCGATCGTGGGTTCTCTGGACATCGTGATGGGCGAAATAGACAGGTGAAGTGATCTTCCTGAGTCGTCATTTTCATTGACGTGCAGGAGTCAGTCTTTTGGGCTCGGGGTATCCGCGGTGAGCGCAGCGGTCCTGCGGTTTCGCTTGTGACTGAGGCTGTTTGCCGAGGAAAGTATTGAACTCATGCCGTGGACCGAATGGTACAACTCGCTGGCGAAGCCAGGCTGGACGCCTGCTCCGGCAACCATCGGGCTGATCTGGCAGATACTCTACCCGATCATCCTTATCAGCTTTGGATTTGTGTTTGTGCAGGTGTTTCGAGGCAGGGTTGCCTGGCTGGTGGCATTGCCCTTCGCAGTCAATCTCGTGTCGAACCTGATCTTCACGCCGATCCAGTTCGGGATGCGGAATTTGCCGCTGGCTGCGGTGGATATTCTGGTCGTCTGGATCACAATCATCTGGTGCGTCATCGCGATCTGGCCGCATTTCAAATGGGTTGCTGTGGCTCAGGTGCCGTATTTCCTCTGGGTGTCATTGGCGACGGTGCTGCAGTTGTCGATCACGGCGATGAATTGGGGGAGGTCATGATCCGTTACATGTCAGTGTTGATCCGGATGGCGTGATGAGCGGTGATTTCGGGGGCAGGTTCAGGATCACCGGGTGCGGACGGGCTGGTTCGCGGCGGCTTGCTTTGGGGGGGGCATTCGATTGGGGGTGGAGCATCCGGAGATCTGGGTGACTGTGGAGTCCGAGGATTTTTAGTGGTCATGTTCCGGAATCAGGTGTCACTGGTTGTCTGCCGGTGCGGTCAGCGATAGAATCTCGCAGTCCGGTAAGTCCGTTGATTCATGTTTCTCGACAGTACTGGTGGGTCCAGGGTATGGCAGTACAGGCAATTGCAGGTGTCAGTTCCACGACTGAGGCTCGGATCATGACCGAGTTTCCCTCGGTGGGCGCCAGTTCTGCGGGCCGTCTGATTGGCCGGTTGATGGGCAGCATACCGGTGCGTGTCCTCGGGATTCCTGTCTCGTACCTGTTGTTTGGTCCTCTGGTGGCTCCTGTGGGTGCCCTGCTCTTTTTTGCCCGATTGCTTGGTTCGCGGTACATTTTGACGAACCGTTCTGTGCAGATTTGGTCGTCTCTGGGCAGTCAGCGTATTGCCTCGGTGGATCTCAGCGAAGTGGACTCGGTCGTGGTTGACGAGTTGCCGGGTCAAAGCTTTTACCGTGCGGCGGACATTCGTCTGAAGTCGGCTGGTGGCCAGACGCTGCTGCGTCTTTCGGGTGTGGCGGACGCGTCTGCCTTCTGCAATGTGATCCAGCGAGCCGTACAGGCTCGTCGGATGGTGCAGTCTTCTTTGGCGGTGATTAACGCTCGTCGCTGACCTTGATTGCCTTCTGATGGGGGCTCAGGCGGATGCTGATAACGACGGAGCAACTGGTCAGATTTCTGGGTGCTGCGTTTCTGATTACGATTTCTCCGGGGCCGGATGTCCTTGCGACGGTCAGTCTGGGTTTATCTCGTGGCTGGCGTGCGGCGGTGGGTTTTGGGGTTGGCTGCGGCAGTGGGTGTCTGCTGCACACACTGCTGGCGGTGTTGGGCGTGTCGGCTTTGTTGCGGGCTTCGCCTGTGGCTTTTGGTGCCCTGCGTCTGTGCGGGGCTGGCTATTTGTTGTGGATTGGCTGGGGAGCGTTGCGCAGTCGGGGCGTGCTGCGGCTGCCGGATGCAGCGGGTGTGTGTGAGTCAGTTCGCGGACAGTCTGAGGATTTTACGGGGCTGGGCTGGTTTCGGCGCGGGTTGCTGGCGAATGCGGTGAATCCCAAAGTGGCCCTGTTTTTTCTGGCGTTTTTGCCTCAGTTTGTTGAGGAGTCCGCTGGTGATCGGGGCCTGCAGCTGGCGGTGCTGGGGCTGGTGTTCACTGTGAATGCTGTGCTGGTCTTCAGTCTGGTGGGTTTTTTTTCGGGCCGTGTCGGCAGTCTGCTGCAGGGGCGTGCCGGTGTCAGCAAGTGGCTGGACCGAATGACTGGAGTGCTGTTTTGGGGGCTGGCAGTTCGGCTATTATTTGTGCCGATCTGAGTGGTGAAGTGAGAGTTTGGAATTCCGGTAACGGTGTTGAGTGTTTGGGCAGATACGGGTGTTGGCAAACAGGAGGGGTTTCCATGACGGACTTGCTGGATTCGATGCATCATGTGGCGATAGAAGTTCGGGACATTGCCGAGTCTGTGGAATGGTATCGCAGTGAATTTCGCTGCGAAGTGGCTTATCAGGATGCGACCTGGGCATTTTTGAAGTTTGCCAACATTCATCTGGCTTTGGTTCTGCCGGGGCATCATCCGCCGCATGTTGCTTTTACTTCCGCGAAGGCGACGACGCATCCGGGGCTTAAGCCGCACCGCGACGGGACTCGTTCGGTCTACATCAGCGACCTTTCCGGGAACTCGGTTGAACTGATGGATCCCACAAGTCTGTAGTGGATTTATTTTTGCCTGGAGCGACCAATTTCCCGGATTTCTCGAATCCCGGTGGGCTCGTGCGCTGTTTTTCCCAGCATATTGATCAAACGGGGAATCAGACAGGAGCACAGCGATGATATTCAGGAAACTGGGCCTGTGTGTGGCGGTACTGGTATTTGGCGGCAGCGGCATGGTGTCGTCGTCGTGTGACGGGGCCTGGCCGGATGAGCGGCCGTCGGGCGCCCAGCGCGGCGACGGCGGCCCTCGAGGTGGTGGTCCTCGTGAAAGTGGTCCTCGCGACAGCGGTCCTCGCGAGGGTGGTCCTCGCGACGGTGGTCCTCGCGACAGCGGTCCTCGCGACAGCGGTCCTCGCGAGGGTGGTCCTCGCGACAGCGGTCCTCGCGACGGCGGCCCTCGCGACAGTGGCCCTCGCGACAGTGGTCCTCGCGACAGCGGTCCTCGCGACAGCGGCCCTCGTGACAGCGGCCCTCGTGACAGCGGCCCTCGTGACAGCGGCCCTCGTGACAGCGGCCCTCGTGACAGCGGCCCTCGCGACAGTGGCCCTCGTGACAGCGGCCCTCGTGACAGCGGCCCTCGCGACAGTGGTCCTCGCGACAGTGGTCCTCGTGACAGTGGTCCTCGCGACAGCGGTCCTCGTGACAGTGGTCCTCGCGAGGGTGGTGCTCATTTTGGTGGTCCTGCCGGTGGTGGTCCGCGTTTTGGCAATCGCGGATTTGGATTTGGGATTGGATCTGGTGGCCGCGGGCCATTGGGGCCGGGGTTTACGGGGCCGGGTTTCATGGGGCCGGGTTTCAGTGGTCCGAGGTTTCCGGGGCCGGGAGCGTTTGGCGGCGGTCCAGGACGATTTGATCGGGGTATGCCGGGTCCCGTGCAGCGTGGTTTTGGCAGCCCGCCGTTTCGTGGAGATTGGCGTGGTGATCGGGTGACTGGCAGGGGTGCTGGCGGGAGAACTGTGCGTCCTGTTCCGCCTCGGCGTTTTGAGGGGCGTGGGGGCCCTCGTGGTGGCGTGACTCTGCGTGCGATTCCGCCGCGCTGACGTGATGGCGCATCGAAGTGGAATTTTCCGGTGCAAGCCGGGGTCATGGGGATCCCGGCACTGTGTGCAGTTTGTGTGAGTCCGTTTCTGTTTGCGGGGAGTCTGCAGTGATGGTGGCTGGCAAGCGTTGGAAGCAGTTGCTGATGGCGGCGGGTCTGGGAGTTTTTGTATCGGCTGCTGATGTGGTGGCGTCTGACTGGGCGCGATTTCGTGGTCCGAACGGCACGGGGATCAGTCCGGATCCGGAGCCGCTGCCGGTGGAGTTTGGTGAGGGCAGGAATCTGAAGTGGAAGGTCGCGTTGCCGGGTGCGGGTGTTTCGTGTCCGATTGTGGTGGGTGATCGTGTTTTTGTGACCTGTTATTCGGGGTATGGAGTCAGTCGTCAGGAGGCTGGCGAAATGCAGGCTCTGAAGCGTCACATGGTCTGTGTGAATCGTGCGGACGGCAAGGTGGTGTGGGAGCGGACGATTGACGCGGTGCTTCCGGAGGACGAATACAGCGGGATGGGGGTACCTGAGCACGGCTATGCATCGCATACTCCGGTTTCCGACGGCAGGCGTGTCTATGCGTTTTTCGGGAAGTCCGGGGTGTATTGCTGGGACCTGGACGGGAAGGAGCAGTGGAAGGCTTCTGCGGGAACAGGTTCGGACGACCGGGCGTGGGGGTCATCTTCCAGTCCGATTCTGGCTGGTCAGGTGCTGATCGTACCGGCTGGTCCTGAGTCTCGGGCGGTGATTGGTTATGATGTTGAGAGTGGCAGGGAGTTGTGGAAGGCTGAGGGTGATTCTCTGGGTAACGTCTGGGGGACTCCGGCGCTGAGTGTTGTGGACGATCAGCGGACGGACGTGGTGATTGGAGCACCTTATGAGATCTGGGGCATCAATCCTGCGACTGGCAAACTGCGCTGGTATTGCACGGCGATGGAGACGGACCAGTTCAATTCCAGTGTGCTGATTGACGGCGGAACGATTTATGCGGTTGAAGGTCGTGGCGGCGGTTCGATTGCGATTCGAGCGGGTGGCAAGGGGGATGTGAGTGGCAGCAATGTCGTGTGGAGCGGGAACGACAGCAACCGCTTTTCGACTCCGCTGTTGTACGAGGGCCGGATGTATCTGATTTCCGGCGGGTTGGTGAAGAGTGTGAATGCGGCGGACGGCAAGGAGATTTTTCAGGGTCGACTGACGGGTGGGACTGCTGGCGGTGGTGCTCCGGGTGCTCCGGGGGCTCCGGGCGGCGGTGGTCGAGGCCGTGGAGGTTTTGGTGGTGGCCGGGGTGGATCAGATTATGCTTCGCCTGTTTTGGGAGACGGGAAGATTTACTACGTGAATCGGTCGGGTGACATTTATGTACTGAAGCCCGGGGATGCTCTGGAGGTTCTGGCGAAGAACCGTCTGACGTCTGAGCCGGAGGACTTCAGTGCGACACCTGCGATCAGCAATGGCCAGATATTCTTCCGATCGAACCGGCATTTGTACTGCGTTTCTGGTCAGTGAAGGCCGGTGACAGTGCTGAGGACCTGTTTTTTATGAGCCGGCGGGGGCAGTCACTGTCCTTTGCCGGTTTTCTTTTATGCATGTGGAGTTCGCAGGGGCGTTGGTTGTCTTGACAATATTCGTGTCAACACCGATGCTTGCGGGCTATGGCATTATCCACGAACAAGCGGTCTTTGCGATTTGATTCCACGGAGCAGGAGGCATTCCTGAATCTGTGGCGGACGTATGACTGTTTGAAGGGTCTGGAGGAGGCGGTTTTCAGTGAGTATCAGCTTTCAGCGCAGCAGTACAATGCTCTGCGGCTGCTGCGGGCAGTGCATCCTGGTTCGATGCCGACTTTGGCTCTTGGTCGTCGCCTGATTTCTCGCAGTCCGGACACAACTCGCATGCTGGACCGTCTGGAGGACCGGCATCTTGTTATTCGGGTCCGGCGCAGCGAGAATAGGCGAGTCGTGGAGATAGCGATCACTGATTCCGGCATTCAGTTGCTGGACGAGATGGCGGACCGGGTTGTGGCGATGCACAGGGCCCAGTTGGGTCATTTGTCTGAGTCTGAATTGTGTGCACTGGTGGAGCTTCTGAAACGAATTCGGCAGCCTCACGAGGCTGTGGGCGATCATTGGCTGAACGATTAGCTGTGTTGGCAGGCTGACCGGCGTGTGATGTCGTTGGGGGGGAGTTGTTTATGAGCAGTTTGAGATTGTTGGCGTTGGTGTGTTTGCTGGGGACTGCAGTTGCAGAGGACTGGCCGCACTGGCGCGGGCCGAACAATGACGGGCATTCATTCGAGTCGGGGCTTCCGGAGAAGTGGTCTCCGAAGGGTGAAAATCTGCTGTGGCGTCGTCCGGAGTATGCATCCCGAGCGACTCCGGTGGTGATGAACGACCGTGTCTACCTGGTTTGCCGAGCGTTCCCCGAGACGACTCAGGAGGGTGAGAAGACGGTATGTGTGAATGCGAAGACCGGTGAATTGATCTGGGAGAGTGTGCACAACATTTATCTGTCGGACGCGCCGGCCGAGCGTGTGGGCTGGTCCAGTGTCGTGGCGGATCCTCAGACGGACACGGTCTTTGTGCTGGGTCTGGGTTGTGTATTCCAGTGTCTGGACGGCAAGACCGGCCGGACGATCTGGGAGCATTCGATGAGCGAGGAGTACGGGATGTTGTCGACCTATGGCGGTCGAACGAACTTTCCGGTGGTCTTTGAGGATTTGGTGATTATCAGTGGAGTGATGACGGGCTGGGGTGAGAATGCGGTGCCGGCTCATCGCATGATTGCTTTCGACAAAAAGACGGGTGTGGCTCGCTGGCTGATCAGTACTCGTGTTCGCCCCGAGGACACCACATATACGACTCCGGTGTTTACCACATTCCGCGGTCAGGCTGCGATGGTATTCAGTGCTGCTGACGGAGCCATCTATGCTGTACAGCCGCGAACGGGCAAGGTGATCTGGAAGTACCAGGCATCGACTCGAGGCATCAATTCGACTCCGGTTGTGGATGCTGACGGGATTGTTTACGCGGGGCATGCAGAGCAGAATTCCAGCGACACGAATGTGCTGGGCGCGGTGTTTGCTTTTGACGGCAACGTGGAGGGAGAGATCACCGAGGACAAATTGTTGTGGAAGGCTCCCAAGCGTGCCCTGGGCCGCAGTTCTTTGGTGAAGCTGGGTGATCGCATTTATTTCATTGAAGACGGTGCGGCGCTGGTGATTCTGGACGCGAAGACTGGTGCACTTGTTGGTCAGAAGAAGCTGGGTCGCATCATGTTTGGCAGCCCGATGGTTGCGGGAGGCAAGCTGTATGTGGCCGAGAACACGGGTCGTTTTTATGTGCTGAAGCCGACTGAGAAGGGTGTGGACGTTGTCAGTGAGGCTCGTCTGGCGCAGGGTGAAGAGGTGTTTGGGTCACCGGCGGCATCGAATGGTCGTATTTTCCTGCCGACGATTGAGGCGTTGTATTGCATTGGCAGTGCGACAGCAGCGGCATCGAAGCCGACTGCTACGGCAGTATCGCGTGAGTCTGCATTGTCGGACCGCAAGGTGGCTCAGGTCCTGCTGACTCCGACGGAGCAGATTCTGAAGCCTGGCGAGAAACTGCAGTTGCAGGTTCTGGGATATAACAAAGCGGGGCAGTTGCTGGGGCCTGTGAAGGGTGCGGTGGTAACTGCTGAGGGCGGTGGTGCGGTGTCTGCGGATTTGGTTTACACGGCGCCTGCGTCGGGTGTGGCTGGTGTGGTTTTGACGGCGAAGTCCGGAGAGCTTGCCGCGAAGGCTCGATTGCGAGTCATCCCGCAGCTGCCGTGGAAGTTTGATTTTGCGGACGAGAAGGTTCCACCGGTGTGGATTGGAGCTGATTATCGTCACAAGCCGGCTCCACTCGATGGCCAGAAGGGGCTGGTGAAGATCAGCACCATCCCCAAGGGGACTCGCAGTCAGGCGTGGCTGGGCTGGACGAACCTGCATGACTATACGATTCAGGCCGACTTCAAAGCGACTCAAAAGGGTGATCGTCTGCCGGACATGGGGTTGATCAACCAGCGTTACACTCTGGACCTGCAGGGGGCTCAGCGGCTGCAGATTCGTTCGTGGACGGCTCGTCTGGAACTGCGTTTTGCGAAGACGATGGACTTTAACTGGCAGGCTGACACGTGGTATACGATGAAGTTCCGCAGTGAGACTGAGGGTGGCAAAGTGACCTTGCGCGGCAAGGTTTGGAAGCGTGGTGAGTCGGAGCCGTCGGAGTGGCAGATTGAGGCGACTGATGAGGTGCCGAATCTGCAGGGCAGTCCGGGTTTGTTTGGCAATGCGACGGACGCCGAGTTCTTTGTGGACAATGTGGCGGTGAGTTCGAATCAGAAGTGAGTGCATCCGCAGGTTACGGGGATGATTCGCCGGGCTGTGGTTTTTTTGACAAGGAACAAACAACGATGAGTCTGAACTTCAGAACTGTCCTTGCCGGAGTAGTGGCGGGCGGGTGGCTGTTGTCTGCTGTGGGTGCAGTTTCTGCGGAGGATCCGACGAAGCTGGCGCTGGAGCGGATTGCGAAGATGGAAGTGGGCAGGAAGGACTGGCCGCAGTGGGGTGGCAGTTACGGCCGCAATAACACTCCGGAGGGAAAGAACATTCCGATCAAGTGGAATGTGGAAACCGGTGAGAACATTTTGTGGTCGATGCCGCTGGGGTCTGAGACTTACGGGAACCCGGTTGTGGCCAACGGAAAGGTGTACATCGGTACGAACAACGGCAACGGGTACATCAAGCGTTACCCGAGCAGTGTGGACCTTGGCTGTCTGGTGTGTTTTGATGAGAAGTCGGGCCAGTTTCTGTGGCAGCACAGCAACGAAAAGCTGCCGACGGGGCGAGTGCATGACTGGCCGCATCAGGGCATCTGCTGTTCGCCGTATGTGGATGGGGAGCGCGCGTGGTATGTGACGAGTCGAGGTACTGTTGTGTGTCTGGACACTGAGGGTTTCCGGGACGGTCAGAATGACAGTCCCTATGTGGAAGAGAAGGAGACTGCAGAGACGGAAGCGGACGTGATCTGGCTTGTGGACATGATGAAGGATCTGGGTGTATCGCAGCACAACATGTGCAGTTGTTCGGTGACGGTGGTGGGGAACCTGCTGTTTGTGATTACGGGCAATGGTGTGGACGAGAGTCACATTACGATTCCCGAGGAGCGTGCTCCGAGTTTTATCTGTCTGGACAAAAACTCGGGGAAGCTTTTGTGGCGTGACAATTCTCCGGGAGCGAATGTGCTGCACGGCCAGTGGTCATCACCGGCTTATGGGGAATTTGGCGGAGTGGCTCAGGTGATCATGGGTGGCGGTGACGGCTATGTCTACAGCTTTCTTGCTGCAGGGCGTGATGGCAAGGCAGAGCTGTTGTGGAAGTTTGACTGCAATCCGAAGGATTCGATTTATCTGCTTGGTGGCCGAGCAACTCGTAACCATCTGATTGCAACGCCGGTTGTTCATGACGGTCTGGTGTATGTGGGAGTTGGCGAGGACCCGGAGCATGGCGAGGGTCAGGGGCATTTGTGGTGTATTGATCCGACGAAGCGTGGGGACGTGAGTCCAACACTGGTGTACAATTCAAAGGACCCTAAGACTCCGATCGCCCACAAGCGTCTGCAGGCGCTTGTTGAGAAGGAGGGTGATTTCGAGCGTGAGAACCCGAATTCTGCTGCGGTGTGGCATTATGTGGGTGCGGATCCGGCAAATTTTGAAACGACGATGCACCGCACCTGCGGGACAGTGGCGATCAAGAATGACCTGCTGTTTGTGTCGGACTTCAGCGGTCTGGTGCACTGTCTGGATCCGAAGACTGGCAAGCCTCACTGGACGTACGACATGTTTGCGGCCAGCTGGGCATCACCGCTGATCGTGGAGGACAAGGTGTATCTTGGCGACGAGGACGGTGACATTACGGTGTTTCGTCTGTCGAAGGAGCAGGAGATTGTGAGCGAGGTGAACATGGGATCTTCCGTGTATACGACTCCTGTGGTCGCGAACGACACTCTGTTCATAGCCAACCGGAATCGTGTGTTTGCGATTCGTGAAGGTGCGAAGAGTGAGCCGTCTGAGCAGTGAGGCGGATGTCATGTTGATGCGGACACTGTTGGCCAAACGGTGTTTTGCATGACAGTGGAGTATGGGGAAACCGCGGCTGGCAGCAGCCGCGGTTTTTTTACAGGGTGACGACTTTGGAGGTGCAGCAGCGTGTGGCAGCATGTATTCGGCCGATACCGGGTGATTCTGAGTCGACTGGGCTGGCTGTTTTTGCCTGTGGTGGCGCTGCTGGGGCTGTCGACGCTGGGGCACAACGAGAATGAGGTGCGTGACTGGCTGCCGCGCGGATATCCGGAGACGTTTGAGTATGAGCGTTTTCAGGGTTTGTTTGGTAATGATGAGTTTGTGCTGGTGTCGTGGGAGGGGTGTGAGGTTGGGGACGAGCGTCTGGCGAAATTTGAGCGTTTGATTTCGGAGGCGAGGGTTGAGGATCTGCCTGAGTCCGCTGGGCTGGTGCGGAAGGTTTCAAGTGGGCGGTCGGTACTGGAGCAGCTGCAGGGTGCACCGCTGAGTCTGGAGCGTGCTGAGGCGCTGCGGCGGTTGAGTGGCACTCTGGTTGGTCGTGACGGGCGACTGACCTGTGCCTTGCTCTGGCTGACGCCTGAGGCTCGGGCTGACGTCCATGGGACACTTGCTCGGGTGCGGGTACTGCTGGAGCAGTGTGGTGTGCCTTTTCGGGATGTGTGCTGGGCAGGGGCACCGGTTGTGAATGCGGAGCTGGACGCTGCCAGTGCTCGTTCGATGTCGCGGGCGATTGTTTTCAGTTGTGTGGCGGCTTTGGGGATCGCGTGGGCGGCGCTGCGAGAGTGGCGTGTGGTGCTGATGGTGCTGACGGCTGGTTTTTACAGTGCGACGCTGAGTCTGGCGGTGCTGCGAATCTGCGGTGTGCCGATGAATTCTCTGCTGATTTCGATGATCCCGATGGTGTATACGGCGGGAATTTCGGGTGCGATTCACATGTGCAATTATTATACGGAGGCGCTGCGGAGTCGAAGTCCGGCGGAGGCGGCAGTGCGAGCGGTGGAGTGTGCGTGGCTGCCGCTGGCGCTGGCGGCGGCAACGACAGCGGCGGGACTGCTGTCGATCTGTCTGAACGATCTGAAGCCGGTGCAGCAGTTTGGTTTCTTTTCGGCTCTGGGAATCGGTCTGAGCTGGCTGCTGCTGGTGTTCTGGCTGCCGGCAGCGCTGGCCGGGATTGCCGTGGGTGGTGTTCGCGGTGCGCGGTCCGGTGCGGTGGGTGAAGTCACAGAGAGTGAGGCTGGTGATGCTCCCTTGCCGCTGTTTTGGGTGCGTTTTGGTGAGTTTGTTGTGCGTCGTTCCGGCTGGATTACGGCGGGTTGTCTGCTGTTGATGGTGGCATCAATCCCTGGGGCTCTGCGACTGCAGATTTCAATGAGTCTGCTGGAGGAGTTTCGTGAGGATGCCGAGGTGTTGCGGATGGGGGCATGGATAGAGGATCGGTTGGCGGATCTGACGACGTGCGAGGTGGCGTTGCGGTTTCCGGAGGGGAGTCGGCTGAGTGGATTTGAGCGTCTGCGACTGACTCGGCGGCTGCAGTCGGAGTGTTTGTCGATTGACAGTGTTTCCGGGGCGTTGTCGATCGCCAGTTTCGCGCCGGCGCTGGAGTCTTCAGCTGGTGGAGTACTGCAGCGAGCGGGGATGAATCGGCGACTGCAGCAGCAGCGTGCTCAGCTTTTGGATTCTGGTTTTTTGGGTCTGGATGGTGGTGATGAGTTCTGGCGGATCAGTCTGCGACTGCGGAAGGCGGATCAACTGGATTACAATCGTCTGGTGCAGCGGATTCGGACGACGGCGGGCGAACTGCTGCAGGGGGAGCGTGCGGAGGGCGTCGAGGTCCTGTGCACCGGGGTGGCTCCTGTGATTTACCGTGCGCGGCGGTCGCTGGTTGATGGTTTGGTGCTGGGATTGGGGACGGATGTGCTGCTGATCGTGGGAGCGATTGTGGTGGCGATGCGTACGGCATCGAGTGGAGTGCTGCTGGGGCTGGCAAGTCTGTTTCCGACTTTGATTGTTCTGGGGCTGCTGGGGTGGCTGGGAATAGCGATCAATGTGGGGGCTGTGATGGCGCCATGTGTTGCGCTGGGCGTGACAGTGGATGATTCGATTCATTTCATGGTGTGGTTTCGCAGTGGGATCTGGCGTGGACTGGGTGAATCACGATCTGTGCTGCTGGCGTGGCGTGCGTGTGTGCGTCCGATTTATCAGAGCTGGATGCTGCTGGGGCTGGGGATGGCGACACAGTTTGTGAATGATTTTGCTTCGATCCGGCAGTTCGGGATGATGATGACTGCGATGCTGACGGCTAGTCTGGTGGGGAATCTGGTCCTGCAGCCGGCATTGCTGGCCAGTCCGATCGGGCGGATTCTGGCGCGGGGCTTTCTGCGTCGTGGTGAGCGGGGCCGGGTGACGGCTGCTGCCCCTGAGTCACCACTCTGAATGCTCGCGTCATGCCACAGTTTTCGCTATTCTTGCGTTGCCTGCGAGTTGCAGGTCAGGAACCTGGTACGGGGCTGATGAGGACGCTGGGTGAAAATCGGGAGGGGGAATTGCATGAGCAGGCTGGTATCTCGAAGGTTGCTGTTGACGACGTATCTGGCGGTTTGCTGTTGTGCTGTTTGCGGCGCCGTGCAGGCTGACGAGAAGTGGGAAGCCCTGTTTGACGGCAGGACGCTGAAGGGGTGGAAGAAGGCGGAGCATGGTCGAGCGGTTTATGAGGTAGTGGACGGTGCGATACATGGGGTGACGGTGGAGGGCAGTCCGAACACATTTTTGATGTCGGAAGAGGAGTTTGGGGATTTCGAGCTGACTTTTGAGGTGCGTGTGCATGACGGTCTGAATTCGGGCTGTCAGATTCGATCGCGTGGCAAGACCGAGGCTGACGTGACGGCTGAGGAGGTCCGGACTGGTCGCAGGCCGCAGGGCGAGGGTGGTCTGGGGCGTTTTCATGGTCCGCAGGTGGAACTGGAGAAGTCGCCGGGATTTACGGGCTATGTGTACGGCGAGGCGACGCAGTATGGCTGGTTGTCCCCGGAGCCGAAGTCGGGGGGCAAGCCGCACGAGCTGATGAAGAGCGGGGATTGGAATCGGATTCGGATTCTGGCGAAGGGTCCACGGATTCAGACGTGGGTGAATGACCAGCCGGTGGCGGATCTGACTCATGACGAGATTTATAAGACTCATCCGCGTGGTCATATCGGACTGCAGGTGCATGGGATTGCCGCAGGCACGGGCCCGTTTGATGTTTCATGGCGCAACATTCGCGTTCGTCGTTTGTGATTGAGGGGTAAGCGAAGATGGAATCAGGGAAGATTCTGATGTCTGGCGTCTGTCGGATGCTGCTGAGAGCCGGTGGTTCGGGGGTATTGCTGTCCTGCGTGCTGCTGATGCAGTGTGCTGTGATATCCGGGCAGGAGTTCAGCGGTATTCGAGTTCCGGCGGGATTTCGTGTGGAGTTGTATGCCGACGACGAGCTGGCCCATGATATTCACTCGCTCACGCTGGATTCGCGTGGGCGAGTGGTGGTTTCGGGGCCGGGTTATGTGCGGATTTTGCTGGATTCGGACGGAGACGGTCGAGCGGACCGTTTTCAGCAGTTTGCTGATGGTCCGGCGACTGGTTCGCAGGGGATGTATTTTCATGGCAACAGTCTGCTGTGTGCTGGTGATGGCGGATTGCTGTTGTATCGGGACGACAATGCGGATGATCGTGCCGATGGTGCTCCGCAGGTCTTCCTGAAAATTGCGGCGGGTGGTGAGCACCATGTGCATTCGATCCAGCGAGGTCCGGATGGCTGGTGGTATGTGATGGCCGGCAATTTTGCCGGTGTGACATCAGCGTATGCGACAGCCCCGACGTCTCCGATTCGTCAGCCGGTTTCCGGGACATTGCTGCGACTGTCGCCGGAGCTGCGTGGTGGCGAGATTGTGGCAGATGGTTTTCGGAATGCTTATGACTTTGCATTTTCCGGTGCCGGTGATTTCTTTACGTATGACAGTGACGACGAGCGGGATATTTCGTTGCCCTGGTATTTGCCGACGCAGGTATTTCACATTTTGCCGGCGAGCAACGCGGGTTATGTGACTGCCGGCCTGAAGCGTCCTCCGACGTATCCCGACATGCCTCCTGTGCCTGCGGCATTTGGTCGTGGTTCACCGACAGGGGTGGTGTGTTATCGGCACGAGCAGTTTCCGGCGGAGTACGCTGGTGCTTTGTTTGTGCAGGACTGGACACTGGGGCGTATTCTGTGTGTGCCATTGCGGCGTGAGGGTGCGGGTTGGATCAGCGAGCCGCGGGAGTTTGCGGTGGGGCAGAACCAGTTTGGTTTTGCACCGACGGACATGGAGGTTGGTCCGGACGGCAGCCTGTATGTGAGCGTTGGCGGTCGGGGGACTCGCGGCAGTGTCTACCGCATCAGTTATGCGGGTGCTGTTGGCGGACCGCAGTCCGCGGGCAGTGCAGTGGCTGACAGTGAGCTGGATGGGGTGTTGTCAGCGAGGCAGCCGAATACAGCGTGGTCTCGTGCGGAGTGGGTTCCGCGGGCGAAGAAACTGTCGGCGGATGTTTTTCGTGCGGCTGCGGTTGAGTCGGGCAGGTCTGTCGGTCAGCGGATGCGGGCGATTGAGATTTTGGTGGAGCTGTATGGCGGACTGGATGTGGCGACGGGTTTGAGGCTGGCAGCTGCGGGGGACGCCGAGGTGCGTGCGCGGGCGGCGTGGGCGCTGGGCCGGACTCGGCCGGAGTCACCTGAGCTGTCCGGATTGCAGCGGTTGCTGAAGGACGAGGAGGCGAGTGTGCGGCGGGCAGCACTGGAGGCATTTTCGACGGCGACGGCTGTGCCGGTTTTGAATTTTCTGTCGTTGCAGCTGCCTTCTGTGCTGGGTGATTCTGATCGGCTGGTGCGATTAAGTGCGGCGCAGCTTGTGCCGAGGCTGAATGCCGGGCAGCGAAGTCAGCTCGAGTCGGGTCTGGGAGATGTCCGGGGGCGGCTGTGGTTTTATCTGGGGTTACTGCAGCGGAGTGGAGAGCAGAGTTCGGCGGCTGCACGAGTAGCGGTTCAGGTGCTGGTGGACCCGGCGAGCGGGCTGGAGCTGCGTCGTGAGGCGGTGCGTGTCTTGCAGTTATCTCTGGGCGATACCGGATCTGTGAAGGATCGACCGGTGATGTATGACAGTTATGGGCCGAGAAAGTCACTGGAATCACTGGAGCGGGATTTGAATCCGCTGCTGCCGCAGCTGGCGAGTGTGTTTCCGACGGGAGATTTGCTGCTGGACCGTGAGTTGATTCGAGTTTTTGCGATGGTTGCGCCACCGAATCGCGAGATTTTTGATCGGCTGCTGGGGCAGTTGACGGACGAGAGTCTGCCGCAGGATGATATTCATTGTCTGGCGGCGCTTAGCCGGCTGGAGCTGGAGCGTTCGCAGGAGGAATCTGGCCGCTGTGCGCGGGCGTTGATCGGGATTGATGTGAAGCTGAAGCGGCTGGGAATGAAGCAGGACACAAACTGGGATGACCGGATGGGTGAGTTGTACGCGCAGTTGTGTCAGGTGGACCCTGCCCTGCCCTCACTGCTGGTTCAGCAGCCAGGTTTTGGTCTGCCGGGACATGTTCTGTATCTGGGGCGTGTGCCGGCGAGCGTGGTGCCTCAGGCGATTGACAATGTGCTGGCGACAATTGCTGCTGACCCTGAGTATCAGTGGACGAGTGAGATTGTGTTTTTGATTGGCGAGTCGGGGCGTGCGGATCATGAGCAGATCCTGAGAGCTCAGCTGGACAATCTGTCTGTGCGGGATGCGGTGCTGATGGTGCTTTCGGAGCAACCGGTGGCAGCTGACAGGGCTTTGTATCTGTCGGGACTGGAGTCACCGCAGCTGAATGCCGTGGAGGCCTGTGTGAAGGCCCTGCAGAAGCTGCCGCGCGGTCGTGAAGCAGCAGAGCAGTGGTCACTGCTGGCCTGTGCGCGGCGGCTGATTGGTGACAAGCGAGAGTTTGCTCTGCGGGAGTCCGTGATGCGGCTGCTGCAGAACAACAATGAGCAGACCTTGAAGTTTGAGTTTGGTGCAGCGGGTTATCGTTTGCAGCCGGAATCGATGCAGCTGTGGCAGGAGTGGCTGGAGCGGCGTTATCCGGACTACAGGCCGACGAGTCTGAGTGAGCAGGCGACGGCTCTGCTGAAAAGTCTGGAGACGGTGCCCTGGGAAACGGGGGATGCAGAGCGTGGTCGGGTGCTGTTTGAGCGTCTGGGGTGTGCGAAGTGTCACGGGGGCAGGCGTTCACTGGGGCCGGATTTGACCGGGGTCTCGAAGCGATTTTCGCGAGCGGATCTGTTTGCTTCGATTGTGGACCCCAATCGTGATATTTCGAATCGGTATCAGACGACTGCCATTGAAACGGCGGCCGGGCAGGTGCTGACGGGGCTGATTGTTTATGAGTCTGTGGACGGCTTGCTGCTGCGGGATGCGGAGCACAGGACATATCGGGTGGAAGCGTCGGAGATTGCCGGGCGACATCAGCAGCGTAATTCGCTGATGCCGGAGGGGCTGCTGCGAAATACCGGACCGCAGGATCTGGCCGATCTGAACAGTTACCTGCAGGGTTTGTGAGTGGAGTTTCCGGGAGTAATCCGGGGAGAGTCTGGAGGGAGTGTGTGATGTCGGAATCGCGACGTTTTTCTGAAGATGCGCTGGCGATGCTGGTGGCGGGTACGGTGTTGAGTGTTTCGATGCTGGTGACGGTATTGGAAAGTCATGGGGTGTTTTCGTCGACGGCTGCAACCGGCGGCGGACCGTCGTGGCGCAATCCGATGAAGTCGATCATCGTGCTGCCCACTGCGTGGGAGGTGCATCCGTTTGAGTCCGGAGTGTCGTGGTTCACGGGGGCAGCGAGTGCCGGTGTTCTGATTACGGCGGTCATGAGTGCAGTGATGTGGCTGGGCCGAGGATCTCGGGGTGATTTCTGGAGGGCGTGCGCGGGGGTATTTCTGCTGAGTCTGCTGGCGTATGTTCTGGCTGAACAGAAGGTGGTTAAGTATTACGGGCTGGAGTATGCGTTGTGGGCGCTGGTGATTGGTCTGCTGATCAGCAACACGACAGGTGTGTCGAAGGCACTGAGTGCCGGGGTGCGTACAGAGCTGTACATGAAGACGGGATTGGTGCTGCTGGGTGCTGAGGTGTTGATTGGCAAGCTGCTGGCTCTGGGCCTTCCGGGTATTTGTGTCTCCTGGGTGGTGACTCCTGTTGTGCTGATTGTGACATTCTGGTTTGGTCAGCGAGTGCTGAAGATGGAATCAGCAGCCCTGAACATGGTGATTTCAGCGGACATGTCTGTGTGTGGTGTTTCGGCGGCGATTGCAACGGCAGCGGCCTGTCGGGCGAAGAAGGAGGAGCTGACGACTGCGGTGGGGATATCGCTGGCGTTTACTGTGATGATGATGGTGGCGATGCCGCCGTTGATTCAGGCGATGGGGCTGGGGCCGGTGGTAGGCGGAGCGTGGGTTGGGGGGACGATTGATTCAACGGGTGCGGTGGGTGCGGCTGGCGCGATGCTGGGTAAGGAAGCGGAGGTGGTGGCGACAACGATCAAGATGATTCAGAATATGCTGATCGGCGTTGTGGCGTTTGGTGTGGCAGTGTATTGGGTGACGTGTGTCGAGCGGACTGAGGGTGCCAGGCCGGAGATCAGTGAGATCTGGCGGCGTTTTCCGCGTTTCATCCTGGGCTTTCTGGGTGCTTCGGTGCTGGTGTCGCTGCTTTATGAAAATCTGAGTGGCGGTCCGGATTTTGTGAAGGCTGTTGTGGACGGTGGTACGAAGACGGTGCGGAGCTGGTGTTTTTGCATGGCGTTTGTGAGTATTGGGCTGGAGACGAATCTGGGAACGCTGGCGAAGTTCCTGCGTGGTGGCAAGCCGTTGACGCTGTATGTCTGCGGGCAGCTGCTGAATCTGGTGTTGTCGCTGCTGATGAGTCTGTTGATGTTTGAGGTTGTATTTCCGGGGGCTGCCGATGTCTTGCGCAAGTGAGCGGGGTTTGGCGGCGACGGGTTCGTACCGGGGCGGATGGTGGCGTTTGTCGGTGTCGGCACTGTTGCTGGCACTGATCTGGTGTGTCGTTTTGCCGGCGCTGAGTCGGCGTCCTGGGGTGCGGCAGCGTATTGAGTTTCTGGAGGGGCGTGGGATCAATCCGTCTGCGAAGTTTTTTACTGAGCAGGAGGCGGGCTGGCGGAATGCTGCGGAGGTGGAGCGGAGGGTTCGTCAGCATCCGGAGGCATTCTGGGGGCTGCCCTGGTCGGGCTGATTGCAGCAGTTGGAGGGCCGGTTCAGATCGGAAAATCCTCGCTGATTGCTTCCCGACCGGTCCATGTGGTTGCGAAACCCCGTTTTCGGCAGCACAATAGCGAGCTTCCTGCCCGCCATTGATATCCCGCCGAGTTACGAAGGTGTGAGCCCCATGAAAATGCCGTCCGGATTTTTATCGTTGGGTTGTCTGCAGTATTCGGGGGTGATTCTGGCAATGTGGATCAGCGCGGCAGCGACTGGTCAGGAGGCGACAACCCCGGCAGCGGGTGCTGCGGCCTCGCCGGCTGCTGCTGCTCCGGCTGCTGCTGCTCCGGCCGAGGCTGCGAAGGCCGAGCCGGTGAAGGAAGGGCATTCGGTGCATGGCGAGGTATTCAACGAGGGGCCTCGTCAGGCTGCGTGGCTGATGCCTGGGATGGGTGCGGTGCGGTTTCCTGCGACATCAGTCAGCGAAGAGGCCAGACTGTTTGTGCAGCAGGGTGTGGCCCAGCTGCATGGGTACTGGTATTTTGAGTCTGAGCGATCGTTTCGTCAGGCTGCGATGCTGGATCCGGACTGTGCGATTGCTTACTGGGGTATGGCGATGTCGAATCGCGGCAACCCTGGGCGGGCGAAGGGTTTCATTGCCGAGGGGATGAAGCGTCGCGAGAAGGCAAGTCGTCGCGAGAAGCTGCTGATTGAAGCATTCGACCGTCTGATCAATGCGAAGGCAGACAATGACGGCGAGCGGGAGTCGCGTGCCAATCGTTATGTTTCGGATCTGGAAGATCTGCTGCTGGAGTTTCCGGATGACATCGAGACGAAGACGATCCTGTGTGAGTTTTTTTGGGCGGGGCGTCGCGAGGGGTTGAAGATGCCATCGCAACTGGCGGTGGACGCGATGATCCAGGAGGTTCTGGATGTCGAGCCTCTGCATCCGGTGCATCATTTTCGGATCCACCTGTGGGACGGCCGCAAGCCTGAGAAGGCTCTGCAGTCGTCTGCACTGGGTGGCCTCGCGTCTCCGGGGATTGCCCATATGTGGCATATGCCTGGTCACATTTATTCGCGTTTGCGTCGCTATCATGATGCCGTGTGGCAGCAGGAGGCTTCGGCTCGCGTTGACCATGCGCATATGATGCGGGATCGTGTTCTGCCGGATCAGATCCACAATTTTGCGCATAACAATGAGTGGTGTATTCGCAATATGATTGCGATTGGTCGGGCGTTCGATGCAGAGGCACTGGCTGGCAACATGCTCAGCCTGCCGCAGCATCCGAAGTATAACGACATCAATCGGATTGGCAGTTTTCGCTATGGTCGTGAGCGATTGCTGGAGGTTTTGGAGGCCTTTGAGCGATGGGATCGGATTGCTGCACTGCAGAGTAATGTTTCTTACGCGGACTCGGGAAATACCGAGGAGGATTTGAAGCGGGACCGTGCGACAGGGGCGGCCCTGGCGGCATTGGGGCGTACCGTTGAGGCGGCTGCAATTCGTGCGAAGCTGCAGGCATCACTGGACGGAGAGAAGCAGAAGCAGTCTGAGGCGGTGGCAGAGGCCGAAAAGAAGGCTCGCGAGGCGAAGTCTGACGACAAGGCGATCGAAAAGGCTCGAAAGGACGCAGAGCAGAAATTTGCGGGGAACCTGCGGCGTCTGGAGAAGGCGATTCAGGAGATTGACGGTCGGGGGGCTTTGGCTGCGGGCGATGCGGCAAAGGCTCTGGAGTTGCTGACAGCGGCTGAGATTCCGGTGGAGCAGCTGGCATTGCTGCAGCAGAAGGCGGGGAAGACGGAAGATGCGATCAAGAAGATCGCCGATCGGGTGAATTCAAAGAACGGTGAAGTTTTGCCTTTGGCGGCTCAGACGGAAATTCTGTTTGCGGCCGGTCGTCGTGATGAAGCGAAGGCCAGTTTTGAAAAGCTCAGGAAGCTCTCTTCAACGATCGATCTGGCCGTGCCACCGATGGCGCGACTGGCGCCGATTGCAGCCGAATTTGGATTCCCTGCCGACTGGAGGCTGCCGGCGGAGAACCCGGGTGATCTGGGAGTCCGTCCGGAGCTGGATGCCCTGGGGCCTTTTCGCTGGTCACCTTCGGCAGCATCGGAGTGGACGCTGCCGGGTGTTGACGAGATGCCACGTTCACTGTCCGACTATCGCGGTCGCCCGGTGGTGGTGGTGTTCTATTTGGGGTATGGCTGTTTGCACTGTGCTGAGCAGTTGAAAGCGATCGCGAAGGATTATCAGAGTTTTCGGGAAGCGGGTCTGGAGGTCATTGCGATCAGTACGGACAAGCAGGTGAATCTGAAGCGGGCTTTGGAGAATCTGGAGGGTGGATTTCCATTTCCGCTGGCTGCGGACCCGGAGCTGGGTGTGTTTCGAAAGTATCGTTGTTACGACGACTTTGAAAAAGTCCCGTTGCATGGGACATTTCTGGTAGACGCGAAGGGGCGAGTGCGCTGGCAGGACATTAGTTTTGAGCCCTTCATGAATACTCAGTTTCTGGTGAAGGAGTCGAAGCGGCTGTTGTCCTTTGAGCCTGAGACGGCTCCGGCGGTCACCGTTCCGATCACTGTCCTGCCGGCGGTGACGAGCGCAGGGCGGTGATGATCAGTTGCAGATGTGCAGGCAGCCAGTGGACGGCAGTGGCGACACCATGACCGAAGGCAGCCAGTTCGATGGGGATGGCGGGGAATGTGAACTGGCCTGAGGGCTGGTAATCGACGAGCATGTTTTGCCCGTCGGTGTGGCAGCGTGTGCCATGTTTCCAGCGGCTGCAGAGTCTGCGAAGTCTGCGTGACAGGATCAGACGCGTTTCTGGTTCCGGTGCAGGTTCGTCGAGTCCTGATTCAAGAAGTGTGTTGAGGCGCTGATTGATTTCTGCGGATTTTCCGGTGTTGAGATCCGTGTCGGCAATGGCAAATGTCTGCACCCAGTCACCCCAACGAGCGGTGGCCACATCAAGAGGTGACCACGGTGGGAAGAGCGGGCGGGCGACTTCCGGGCGTGCAGGATCGAATGGTCGGTGGAAGCTGACGTGCAGAATGGCGTTCAGTCCGGATGGATCCCAGCCGTAGCGTACGGGAGTACCGAAGGTGACGGCAGCGACGGTGGCGGCAAGCGGGTGTGGTTGCGGTGCGTGGGCCAGTTCGGTTTTGACGGCCTGCCAATGTGTTTCGTTTCGTGGGCCGACGGCGTTGAAGAACTGCTGCACGGCAGGTCCTCCGGCCAGCAGATTTGAGAGCAGAGCGAAGGCGTTTCCTGCGTGCGAATGGCCCCACAGAAGTGTGCGACGTCCGGGAGCGGGGGGATGCAGGAGGAGTCTGTGGAGTAGTCTTACGGCGAGGTCGGCGCGTGCGAAGTGGTGATTTTCGCTGCTCCATGTTGGCTGGAGCAGTTCGACCTGAGGGTCATCACCGACGAGTAACTGAAATGTATCGCGGAAGTCGGCGGTGTAGTTACCCAGATCGCGAACGGAGCGGGACAGGATGGGGCGGGTTGTGCGAAGGAGCAGATCTGCGGTGCCTTTGAGTGCGGCGGCCGCAGGTGCGGGGGAATCCTGGGCGAGTGCCTGCAGTGTGGCGCTGATGCCGAAGGGATCATCGCCGAGGAAGGTACCGTGCACGATGATGACCTGATCAAAGGCCAGATCGGTGTGCAGTTCTGCGGCACTGCCCGCGACGGGCGGCGTGGTCTGCAGGGTGTGCAGTACGGGAGGTGTGACCGGGTGAGTGGGGTAGGACTGGTGGCGAAACTGATTTCCGACCGGCATGGCTGACTCTTCAGGACGGATCAGGGCTGGGAGTTCCGTGGTTTCCAGAGCAGTTCCGGCGGTTGTCCGGGGGCTGAGGAGAGTGGGTATTCTACCGGCAGGAGCAGTTTTTGTCCGTCTGGGGTTGTGTTTTTCAGTTGTCCGAGGTGATTGAATTCGGCCGGGGGTTGTCCGGGGGAGTGCCGAATCCAACCGGTCAATTGCTGGTCGGTGTACTGGTATTCATCGCGCCACCTGCGTGTGGGAAACAGCAGCGGGTCAGCGGCTGGTGGTGAGTTTTGGGGGGAATTGTAATCGACCGCAATCAGCCGGGTGCCGGCATATGTGCGTGACTCACAGGGCGGCAGCAATGTGCTGACGATAGCCGGCAGTGAGACTGAGACACCGTCGTCGATAAACACGCCGACATCGACTCGCTGGCTGTGCATTTCCGGTTGCCAGGGGACCTGAAAGGCCGGGCCCCATTTGACTGTGATTTCGACACGTGATCGTTCAGTGTTGAGGGGTTTGATGTGAACCTGGTCGGGGCCACTTTGGAGGACGACCCAGTGACAGCGGGGACTGCGGCCGATCTGCAGTTGTTCGGCAGCCACATCAACGACCATGCTGCGGCTGCGTTTCAGCGTGCGATAGACTCGGCCCACCGCGATGGGTGTGTTGAGGATGACTTCTGTGAGTTGTCCGGAGAAATAGTCGGTGTCGGGCGTGGCAGAATCCTCGCTGATGACGGACAGTTTTGCGATGGCGGGCAACTGACTGGGCTGCAGACTGTGGGCCAGTTGCACCATGCGTTCGGTATCGAGGTCATGCTCCTGAAACACGACGGGGTGAGCGCGTCCGGACAGGTATTGCATGCCTGCCGGGTCAACAAATTTCAGGCTGCGGCGCATGATCCACTGTGCGATTTCCATCAGTCGTCCCGAGTGTTCAAGTTCGTTGCGAACATCGGGGTGGAGAGCAGCGATGGTGAGCAGTATGGCTTTCATAAAGGGCTGATCAGACCCTGAGGATCCCTGCGAGATGATCCAGAATGGTGTGTTGACGGGGAACATGTCACCGTGATCAGGGTCATAGTCCCGATGTTCCGGGTAGCAGTACATCTGGTTGCGATACCAGCTTTGAGCCGTCAGAGCAGCGTGCAGTTCGGACGACAGGAGCATGCGGGGATTGCTGCGCCAGAGGATGGGATCGACATATGCTGTGGAAGCGTTTCCGAGTGTGGGCAGGTTGAATCTCTGGAAGGGGCGGATGCCGTAATCGGCATTGGCAGCGCGGGCTTCCGGGGCGTATTCGACAAAGGTGAGTCCGGGGAATTCTGCGGGCTGAAGTGTGCTGTGGTCGCGATCGCGATTATCGTAGAGCAGGCCGTGAAATCCGGCGGCAGAGCCTTGCTGAATCCACTGGTTGACCAATGCGGCTGCGGGTGATGCTGTCGTGATTTGCGGCAGTGAGCGTTTGTGATTAAGTGTCGGCGGGGCCTGAAACTCTGTCACGAGGCTGAAGTCTGCGGGGACCCAGCGGGTGTTGCGAACTGAGACGATGGCGGTTTGTTCCGTCAGCAAAGCCGGAGTTGTTGATGTTGTGGTCTCGGATGCAGTCCGCGTGACAGCGGGGTTTTGTCCGGCCTGCCGCAGCAGGAGTGAGAAGCCAGGGAGAGATCTCAGGCTGGCGAGTTCCGGGTTCTGCAGCAGTGCGTCCGGCTGGTTGAAACCCAGCTGCACGGCGATGTTCAGTGCGCTGAGGGCTGCTGTATTTTGTTCGTTGAGGGCCAGCAGGCGGGCATGGTTGTACCAGGCTGCCGTATCTTTGGGTGTCTGTTGTGTGATTTCGGAACTGATGGCGAGTGCCTGGGCAAATTGCCGGGTTCTGATGGCGGCGTGGAGTGCGGTGCTGAGCTGTTGCAGTTGCAGTTGTTGCTGGGGGAGGCTGAAGATTTCAGCGGGGCGAGCATGAATTCGCTCGGGTGTGCGGAGTGCACAGCGGCGAGCGAGCAGGGAGCTGCCGAGCAGGCAGCAGATGGCGAGGAGAGCAGGAAATTTTCGCATGAGAACTGCTGCCGTTTTCCGGGTGTTGGGCGAACTCCGCGAACTTTTGCTACCACAGATCGACGCTTTGGAAAATTGCCTGCGGGGGTGAATCGAGAACCTGAGGATTGTTTCCTTCAGAACAGGTCGAGAATGCCGGATTTGCGGCCTCCCGGTCTCGTTAAACCTGATATCATTGAGCGTGCCGGCAGAGGAACAGGTGTTTGCTGGATCTTTGGATTCAGAGGAAAGTCCGGGCTCCACAGGACACGGTGGTGGGTAACACCCACCGTCCGCGAGGATCGGGAAAGTGCAACAGAAAGCAAACCGCCGAACGGTGGTGTGATGGCCTGGCCGTCTCACTGCGTCGTGGTAAGGGTGAAACGGTGCGGTAAGAGCGCACCAGCAGTACGGGTGACCGTCTGGCTGGGTAAACCCCATCGGGAGCAAGGCCAAGCAGAAGGTCAGGCAGCATCTGCTGCCTCGGATCGGTCCGGTTCGCTGACCTTCGGGTAGGCTGCTGGAGGTGTCGAGCAATCGGCATCCTAGAGAAATGAACACCCGCGACAGAACCCGGCTTATCGTTCCTCTGCCGGCATTCCTGCGTTTTTTCGGCTGTGGGTGAGGTGATTTGCGGTTGTCGGAGACTGGTGTTGACCTCAACGCCGGTTTTCCGGCACGATTTGCCGAAGTGTGCTGTGTGCTGAATTTCTATTTTCTGAAATCTTCCGTGGTGTGTGTGCACGGAAGAGGAACCAACGGACATGACGTGGTGCAGCAGCGGAACAGGGCTCCGGACACTGCTGATCTGTGTTTTGACGCTGTGTTGTGTGCCGGCTGGCGGCAGTGACCGCTGGGTGGTTCAGGAGCAGCGTGGCAGTCTGCTGATGTATTCCGAGTTTGAGGTGGATACGGAGCGAATTACTGCGGAACTGAGTGAGTTGGATTCTGAGTTGGCGGAGACCACCGGGATTCGGGCGACGGAAGGTCGTGTGGAGATTGTACTGTTTGCGAGTCGGCAGAGTTATTTGCAGTATCTGAGTGCGAGTGTTCCTCAGGCTGCAGCGCGCCGCGCGATTTTCCTGAAGAATGGGGAAATCAGCCAGATTTACGCGTACAACAGTCGCAGTCTGGTGGTGGATCTGCGTCATGAGATGACTCATGTGCGGGTGCATCAGCATATGCCGTATGCGCCGTTGTGGCTGGATGAGGGGTTGGCTGAGTATTTCGAGGAGGAGGAAGCGGCTCGTCCGAGGTCATCCCGGCGCGAAGCGGTTCGCTGGAAGGCTCGAGTCGGGATATCTCCGACACTTTCAACTCTGGAGCGGATTCCGTCGGCGGAGTCGATGGGTGCTGAGGAGTATCGCAACAGCTGGGCGTGGGTGTGTTTTCTGATCAACGACAGTGCTGGCAGCCGGCAGCTGCTGCAGGGTTATGTGCGGCAGATTCACCGTGGCGAGGCACCGGGGAAATTCAGTGAGTATGCAGCGGCGGAGAATTCCGGTCTGCTTTCTCGGGCAAACTCCTATTTCCGGAAAATGACGTTTCCTCTAACCTTTGTCTCAAGTGAAGAGTGAATGTCGCATTGATGTCCATTGTGGCCGTGCGACGTTTACCGGTTCGGAAAACAGATCGGCAGTAACGAAGGAATGGAACGATGGCTGCGTTGAAGAATCTGAAGGGAGTGTTTTCACTGGTGCTGGCCGCCGCCGTGCTGTTTCAGGGCCCTCTGGCCATTGCCGGTGCGGCAGCTGATGAGGCTGGTGTGCGAGTCCAGGACGTGCGTCTGGGGGACGGTGGTCTGCTGACGACTCGCGTGGTGACTCTGGAGGGTCAGCCTGTCGAGGGTTCGCAGGTGACAGTGGAGTATCAGGGTCGAGCGGTGGCGGTGTCTGAGACGAATGCGGACGGTCTGGCTGCATTTCGCGGTCTGCGAGCGGGTCAGCATCGTCTGATCACGGCGGGCGGGGCGACATCCTGCCGATTCTGGACGGTTGAGAAGGCACCACCAACCGCCGTGAATACTCCGGCTGTCGTCAGTGACGTGCGTCTGGTTCGCGGGCAGTTCGGTGCATTCAATCTGCCGATGCTGGTTTATGCGGGTGTAGCGATTGCTGCCGTTGTGATTGGCATTGATGCCAGAAACGATGCAGAAGATGCGAATGCAGCAGCATTGAAGGCGCAGGCTGATGCAGCTGCGCTGCAGAGCGAGCTGACTGCACTTGAGCAGCGTGTTGAAGCACTGGAAGATGCCAGTCCGTGAGATGTGTAAATCGGGGACTTGATCTGCCGATTTTCTGAATCAGTTCTCCGGAAAGCCCGGTGCTGCAGCGCAGCCCGGGCTTTTTGCCTTTCAGCGGCTTTGGGAGAGCCAGTTCAGAACCTGCTGATCAGACTGGGCGGCCGCGGCCGGATTGGTTGCGTCGGCCGACCAGGGCAGCAGTCGCTGCACTTCCGGGGGCAGCAGTGATGAGTCTGTGGGGCCCAGGGGGATTTGTCGTGCGGGGGATTCGGCCAGCTGCTGTTCCACGCTGGCAGACAGCAAAAATTCCAGCAGTTTTGCGGCAGTTTCCGGATGGGGACAATTGCGAATCATGGCCACGGTGTTGGGGATGCAGACGGTTGTGCCATCCTGCAGTCTGAAGGGCAGCATGTCGACGGGGCTGCCAGCGGCCAGTGCGGCATAGAAGTCGTCGGTATCGGTGAGTCCGAAGCTGCAGACGCCTGCGGCAACGAGGTCGCGGACCGCGCCATTTCCGCGTACTTCACGGATGCCGCGGCTGTGCAGTGATTGATGCCATTCCTGCAGTGCCTGCAATCCCTGTTCGCGGCACATTTCGGCGTACTGTGTGAGCGTTGTTCCGTAGAGCGGGACAGCAATTGCGGCGTCGGAGAGATCGGGACGACTGAGTGCAGCGGCGATGGCCTGTGGAGAACACTGCATTTTTTGGGTGTTGACAATCCAGACTCGCAGTCGCGCAGCGAAGCCGCACCAGCAGCCTTCGGGATCCCGAAACTCCGGGGGAATTCTCTGCAGCAATTTCTGAGGTGCTGGCTGGAGAATTCCGGCGTTTTTGAGTCGGATCGTTCCCAGAGTCTGATTGTTCCAGAAGACATCACAGCGGGGGGACTGTTTTTCGGAGAGCAGCATCTGGGTCAGTCCGAGGCTTTTGTTGGCCTCCTCATCGTAGCGCACATCGACTCGGATTCCGGTCTGCTGTTCGAACTGTCGCAGGATTCCATCGGCGAACACGGAGTCGTGTGCGCAGTAGACGACGACAGTGGGAATATGACTGCCGGATTTCAGGAGCCATGGCACAGCGACTGCTGCCAGCAGCGGCAGCAGTACGACCAGCCACGGCAGGCGTCTGCGGGCAAGGGGCACTCGGGGGCACTCCATTCATGTGACTGTGCGGCTGGCCGCTGTGGTCAGCCTGCGGCGAACAGATCCATCACCGGTTTTCCGTGGCCGTCCTGAGTGACGTAGAATGGTCGTCCTTCGATATCGAAGCCGGTTTGCGGGCTGATGCCCATGGCCGTCATGATGGTGGCATGGAGATCGGCGATGGAGACGGGGTTTTCGACAGCGATGAGGGGGCGGGTATCGGCGGTTCGTCCGTAAACGAAGCCGCGTTTGAGTCCGCCGCCGAACATCAGCACGCTGGTGCCTCCGGTGAAGTGTCGGTGCAGCCCGTAGTGTTTCATTTCGGTAACAGCATCGACTCGTTCTGTTGCCTGGTCGGCAGCGGAGGATCCCGGGACGCCCTCGATGAGTGCGTCGCGACTGAACTCTGAGGCGAGTATGACGAGAGTTCTGTCGAGCAGGCCGCGAAGTTCCAGATCGCGGACGAGTTGTGCGATGGGGGCATCGATTTCGGAATGCATACGAGCGAGCGTCTCGTGTCCGTTGGCGTGAGTATCCCAATGCAGGAACGGGACGTATTCGGTGGTTACTTCGACGAAGCGGGCACCGGCTTCGACGAGTCTGCGGGCCAGCAGGCAGCCGCGTCCGAAGCGTCCGGTGTCGTAAATGCGGCGGGTATCTTCCGGTTCCAGCTGTATATCAAAGGCGTCGCGATCGCGGGAACTGAGCAGTCGCCATGCGTTGTCCATGGATCGCAGCAGTGATTCCTGCTGGTAGTCGCTCATGAATTGTTTCTGCGGGCTGTTGTCAACCAGTTTCTGCAGCAGTTTCTGTCGGCTGCCGAAGCGACCGGCGTTCATGCCATTGGGTGGGCGAACGGACGCCGCTGCTTCTTCAGGGAACGGCAGGTTCATTGGTCCGTATTCGCTGCCGAAGAAACCGGCGGTAGTGAAGGCCTTCAGTTCTTCGCTTTCACCGACGCCTTCCAGTCGCTGTCCGATATTGACGAAGGCGGGGATCACCGGATTGAGGGGGCCGCGCATGCGGGCGATCCACGACCCGATATGGGGGCAGGCGACAGTTTGTGGCGGGACATAGCCTGTGTGCCAGTGGTACTGATGGCGGGAGTGCAGGATGCTGCCGAGGTCTGGCTGGACCGCAGAGCGAATCAGTGTGCCCCGGTCGAGGACGGAGGCGATTTTCTCGAGCCCCTGGCAGATGCGGACGCCGCTGACAGCGGTATCGATTGCCGGGAAGGTGCTGAGCATTTCAGCGACAGGCAATCCGGGGCGGAATGGCTGATAGTGTTTGGGATCGAGTGTATCGGGGGCAGCCATGCCACCACCCATCCAGAGGAGGATGCAGGAGTCTGCGGTAGGGATGGGCTGGACGGTGTCTGCGTTTTCAGCCCGGGCGAGGGCCCTCGGGGCTCCTGCGGCAAGTGTGGTGGCTGCGGCAGTGGTCATTGCCCGCAGAAAATCGCGCCGTGCCTGTTGTTCGCTGAAATCTGCACGCATGTGTGTGCTCCGCCAATTGCACTTCGGACCGCTTTAACCGCTGGATTCTAGTCTGCCGAAAGTGAGTTCGCCACCAGGGTTGCTGGGGGCAGTCTCCGGCAATTTTCCTGAGAATCGGCTGTTGGGAGTACGGATTCTTCTGGAAAATGGGTGAAAACCCCTCCTTTTGAGTCACGCACAGGCCTTGATTTCACTGCAGATTTCTTGCGTTTCCGGGCGACAACCGTCAGAATTGAGAAGGTTTTGAATAGCTGAACGGGCTGTCACAGGAGTCCTGCAGATGAGTGCAGCGAATCGCACCAGCGTGATGTTTGCGGTCATTGTTCTGGGCCTGGGTCTTGGCTCGGAGTTGCTTGCTGAGCCTCCGGGACTGGGGCCGGCGGGCGATTTGCAGCGGATTGAGTTTGAAGCCGCTGGTCCGACGACTTTGGTGGGCCGCAATGCTCGCCGGCAACTGCTGGTCACGGGCGTGTATGCCAGCGGTCAGCGGCATGATCTGACACATGGTGTGGCTTACAGCGTTTCAGCACCGGCAGTCCTGGGTGTGAATGCCGAGGGTCTGGTGACACCGCTGACAGACGGGGTCGGTCGAGTGACAGCGACGGAGCCGGGGGGGCGCACGGCGACGATTGAGCTTACGGCAGCTCGCTGTGGCGAGGACCTGCCGGTGAATTTTGAGAACGAGATCGTGCCGATATTTACAAAGCTGGGCTGCAATGCCGGTGGCTGTCATGGCAAGGCGGACGGTCAGAACGGATTTCGGTTGTCGCTGCTTGGTTTTTATCCGGACGAGGATTACGAGTTTCTGGTGCATGAGGATCGTGGTCGTCGGATTTTTCCGGCGGATCCGGGTTTCAGTCTGTTGTTGCAGAAGCCGGCCAACATCCTGCCGCATGGCGGTGGTCAGCGGATGTCTCCGGGCACGTACGAGTGGGACCTGGTCAGTCGCTGGATCCAGCAGGGGATGCCATATGGTTCTGAGGAGGACCCGGTGCTGCAGCGGATTGAGGCTGTGCCGGCAGTTCGTGAAATGAACTTTCGTGGTCGGCAGCAGTTGTCGGTGCTGGCGCATTACAGTGACGGTTCGGTACGCGATGTGACTCGTCTGGCATCTTATGAGCCGAACCATGCTGAGATGGCGATCACGAATGCCGCTGGTCGGGTGACGGTGGAGGATGTGCCGGGTGAAGTGGCGGTGATGGTCCGGTTTCAGGGTGAGGTTGGTGTTTTCCGGGCGGTGATTCCGCAGGGTGTGCCGGTGCAGAGTGTGCCGGCGGAGAAGAACTTTGTGGACTCGCTGGTGTTTGGCAAGCTGAAGCAGCTGGGGATCCCCCCTGCTCCGCTGTGTGACGACGCGACTTTCATTCGCCGCGTATCCATTGACATTGCGGGGCGACTGCCGTCGCCAGCGGAGACCAGTCAGTTCATTGCGGACACGGATGCGGGGAAGCGGGATCGGCTGATTGATCGGCTGCTGGCCAGCCCGGGCTATGCGGACTATTTTGCGAACAAGTGGGCGGCTGTACTGCGGAACAAGCGGCGTCAGGCGACGGACATTCAGTACACGTTTCGATTTCACGGCTGGATCCGTCGAGCCTTGCGTGAGAACATGCCGTATGACCAGTTCGTGCGATCGGTACTGACGGCAACGGGTGACGCTGAGACTCATCCTCCGGCGGCCTGGTATCGTGAGGTGGCGACTTCGACGCAGCAGATGGAGGATGTTGCGCAGCTGTTTCTGGGTATGCGGCTGGCGTGTGCGAAGTGTCATCATCATCCGTTTGAGCGCTGGAGTCAGCAGGACTACTATGGATTTGAGGCCTTCTTTTCACAGGTGGGGCTGAAGAATTCGCGTTACAACATGCAGTTGAATCAGCCGGACATGGTGTATGTGAAGGCAGAGGAGCCGAAGTCGCGGAATCCAAGGACGCAGCAGGACGTGGTGCCGGCTGGTCTGGGCAGTCCTGCGCTTGAAATCTCGAAGTATGATGATGCGCGGCAGCATCTGGTGGACTGGATGGCTGCTCCTGAGAATCCGTTTTTTGCCCGGGCGCTGGTGAATCGATACTGGAAGCATTTCTTTGGTCGGGGCATTGTGGATCCGGAGGACGATCTGCGTGTGACGAACCCGCCATCGAACCCGGCCCTGCTGGATGCTCTGGCGAAGCATTTTGTGGATCATCGCTTTGATCTGCAGGATCTGGTGCGGACGATTTGCCGGTCTTCGGCGTATCAGCTCAGTTCTGAGCCATCTGAGTTCAATGCCGCGGATGCTCAGAATTTTTCGCGTTTTTATCCTCGTCGTCTGACGGCGGAGGTGTTGTATGATGCGGTGAATTCGGTGGCTGAGACTCCGTCGAATTTCGGAACAATTCCTCAGGGAACGACAGCGGTGCAGTTGCCGGACAATGGTTTCAACAACTATTTCCTGCAGGTCTTTGGGAAGCCTGAGGCGGAGAGTGCGTGTGAGTGTGAGCGTTCTCCTGAGGCGAATCTGTCGCAGTCTCTGCATCTGCTGAATTCCAGTGACGTGCAGGGGCGTCTGCAGAGTGGTCAGGGGCGAGCCGCAAAGTTTGCTCGTGAAGAGCAGCGTGCTGCTGAGGAGAAGCTGACGGAACTGTATCTGGCGGCGTTCAGTCGGGCTCCACGTGCGGAGGAAGTGCAGTTTGTGATGCAGAAGCTGGCGGACTATCAGAACCGGCAGCAGGGCTGGGAGGATGTGATCTGGGCCATCCTGAACACTCGAGAATTTCAGTTTGTGAAGTAGTCGGCCTCTGGCTTTGCCGGCAGGTGTTCGGCAGTGATGCCGGGCAACTGCTGTGACAGTTTGGGCCCGTCGAAATCCAGCAGCATGGATGCTTCCCAGGGCGTACGGAAATTCTGCTGCTCTGCGTCAGCAAAGGTGCTGTCCAGAAACAGCAGCATATTGTCCGGCAGGCTGGCTGCGGGCAGAGCGACGGTCTGGTTCAAAGAGCGGTCTATGTACACGGCGGATTCGGCTGCCGGGTTGACGATGGCTGGGTGTCCGCTGTCCGTCTGGAAACGGATCTGCATATCGGCAGGTTTCCAGTTGCCGGGCGGGCGAATCCGAGCGACGGCCATGCGTGGCTGATAGACGCAGTCCTGGGATGCGATCCGGAGTTCCAGTTTCTGCGGGCCGTCGGGATGTACGATGGCATCGAGCAGTGAGAAACCGAACCGCTGGGTCACGTTTTTCAGAGTGGCCTGCCAGTCTGCAGAGTCAGCCAGTCCAAATTCCAGCAGCAGACCTCCGCCACGGCAGGCGAGCAGGACATTTTCCAGCTGCAGTCTGCGGGGCGGGTGATTGCACGAGATCCCGTAACCTCCGCCGGCGAATACGCAATTCTGCAATTCGATGATGCCCGGTTGTCCTGCGGGGCGAAACCATGCGAGTCCGGAGCAGTCATCGGAGGCTGCGGGGGACTGTATGTGGCAGTTCCGCAGCAGGAGTGACTGACACTGGACGGCGACGAGTTGTCGAGGTGTTTCGGGTATGGGTTGTCCGCTGTCTCTGTGCAGCTGAAGTCCTCGCAGTTCGACCGTGGCCGCGGCCACAATCCACTGTCCGTTCGCAGGGATCTTCACTTCAGCACCGACAGGGCCCATGCACTCGATTGTGAGTCTGCCGGGTACGCGGAGGTCTCGCGGGCGATAGGTGTGGCCCGGCAGCAGGCGGATGATTCCATCGGCATCGGGCTGCGGCATATCGTGGAGGGCAACTGTCGCAGTCACTGCGGGATCTGCTGCTGAAGTTTTGTCGGGTACAGTCGGTGAGGCGGGATCCAGCAGATCATGCCACGTCATGGATGTGAGCGGGATCAGGGGAGTTTCGGACCGACTGACGGTGATTGCGAGTCCGGTGAGGGCAGCAAGTGCGGCCGCAGGCCATGCGGCCCGTCGAATCAGTCTGGCCGGGAGTGTTTGTGGCAGAGCGGCGGAAGCGGGAAGCTGCACCACGGCTGTTCGGGATTCCGGCAGTGCCTTCACAATTCGGCGAAGTGCCGAAACGCCATGCGGGTTTGGCGGCCACAGTCGCAGCAGGTCAGCAGCGGAGTCCGGTCGCAGTTCGGGCAGCCGACGTGTCATCATCTGAATGCAGCGAGCGAGTGATTCGGGGCATTCGGGTACCAGCGTGCGAATGTCGCTGATGTCGTGTTCGCGCTGGCTGATCAGTCGTCTGACGGGATCGGCAGAAATCACCACCGGGCGACCGGCAAGCAACTGCCAGAGCAGGCAGCCCAGTGCGTAAAGTTCGCTGCGACGATCGGGGTGTCGAGTGGACTCAGAGAGCTCGGGAGCGATTCCGTCGCAGTCGCGAAGCGTCAACTGCTGTCCGATGGAGATTCCAGGGCGGCGGAGTCTGCGGGCAAAGGCTGCAGTGAGGGCAATTTGTCCATTTGGGCAGAGGCGGACGGAGGATGCTGTGAGGTTGCCGTGCGTCAGTCCGGACTGCTCAAACCACGCAAGGCAGTGCAGCAGTTCCCGACCGATTTCAGTGACAGCCTGCCATGGCAGTCGGCCACCGCGGATCACGAGATCATCGAACGACCAGTTGCCAGCGTGTGGGGAAGCCAGCCAGAGCCGGCCATGGCTGTCTTCAGCCAGCTCTGCGGGCAGAATGCAACCTGCAGGCCGTCGTGGCTGGAGCGTTTGCAGCCGGTCCAGCAATTCCTGAGTGCTGGTGCGCAGCCCGCTGCTGGCGGTTGTGTCGGCGTTGCTGATTTTGGCCAGGACAAACCTGCTGCCGGATCGGCGATCGATGGCCAGCAGTGAGTGTTCACCCAGCTGTTCGCAGAGGAGAAACCGGCCGACAGACAGTACACCTGGGGGAGTCTGCTGCAGCTGACTGGCCTGCCAGGGAGTCAGTTGTCGCAGGCGGACCATGGCATCCAGCCAGACGGAATCAAAGTCCGGAAGTTCTGAGGCCAGTGTGCGAACGAGCGGCAGACAGCGGTCAAGGTCGCAGCGCGCAGCCAGACCGTCAGCCCGCAGCAGGGAGAGCAGTTGTTCTGAGGGTTGTCGTTTGCCTGACCGCATCCGGCAGTACTCGGAAATCCGTTTCTGTTTGCTCTGCGCAGAGATTATGGCAGAATCTGCCGATTTGCAGAAGCTGTGTTCCGGGAGTTTGCAACGTGATTGGGTGATCCGGGAAGGTTGGTTTGGCGATGTCGGAGTGTTATGCGGCGACGGAAGGCCCTGTGGGGGGCTGTGGCTGGAGGTCTGTTTCCGGTGGACGGCTGGTGCTGCAGTCGGCCTCCAAGCTGAATATTTTTTTGGAAGTTTTGGGGCGTCGTGAAGACGGTTATCATGAGCTGGACACAGTGATGGTCCGCACCCGATTCTGCGATACTTTGACGCTGATACCCGATTTCAGCGGTGCAGTGCGACTGCGTTTCAGTGACTCAACACCCGCGTCTCTGAGGAATGCGGTGCCTCTGGACGGTCGCAATCTGATTCTGCGGGCTGCTGAGCAGTTGCGTGGTTTGGGGGATTCAGGCTGCGGTGCGGAGATCATACTGCACAAGTGCATCCCGCCGGAATCCGGTCTGGGAGGCGGTTCCGGGAACGCTGCAGCTGCCCTGCTGGGTTGCCGACAGATCTGGAATCTGTCTGTGTCGGATGCGCAGTTGCATGAGATGGCAGCAGGACTGGGCAGCGATATCAACTTTCTGCTGAGTGGTGCGCGGGCTGCGATTTGTCGGGGGCGTGGTGAGCAGATTCAGTCTCTGCAATTCTCGGGCAGTCTGTTCTTTGTGGCTGTACGACCGGGGCGCGGCAACAGTACTCCGGAAGTCTTTCGCCGCACATCGGCCGGTACTGAGCTTCGGACATCCGCGCACGTGGCTCGATGTTTGACAGACGGACGCACGGACCTGCTGGAATCCTGTATTTTCAACCGACTGACAGATGCTGCTGCCAGGATGAATGCCGAGATGGCAGATCTGCAGCACCGTTTTCAGCATGCAACTGGCAGGCCGGCATTCATGTCCGGCAGTGGATCGACAGTGTTTGTGGTGTGCCGGAGTGCACGGGAAGCCCGCGAGGTGCAGCGGACGGCGGAACGGAAGCTGCGTGTTGTGGCGTGGTTACTGGAAGTTTGACAGGCCGCACGGTGGCTATTGAGGCGCAGTCGGCGGGATTGCTGCAGTCAAAGCCTGCAGTGTACGCAGGTTGGAGGTCAGTCTTGCCACGGCGTTCTGTTCGGAGGAGGCCTGTTCGAGGTCGTCAAGTCGAAGTACGCGGAACCCGGCATCGACCGCTGGTTGTTCAGCACCGATCGGACGTCGGCTGTTGATGATGAACACGCCGGGTGCGGCGTTGTTGTGCTGTGCCGCCTGCTGGATCTGTTCGGTGATCGCGGCATTGACCGGGCTGCTCACCGGCCAGCGGATGCGGATTGGATCGACGCCCAGGTCTCGGAGCAGGTACAGGAATTCCGGTCCGTCAGCGACGACTGGGAGTTCTTGTTCCTGCAACTGCGTCCTGAGGTCGGCAGCGAGGCTGGCCAGTGGCTGCAGGGAGGTGCGCAGGCGTCCGGCTTCTCGCTGAATCGTCTCGCGACTGTCGGGGTGGGCTTTGAGCAGAGCGGTTTCAAGGTCCGGCAGTTGCAGCAACAGCAGTTGGGGGCTGAGCCAGGTGTGGGGAACAAAGCCTTTGTGCGAGTGAGCGCCGTCGGGGCCATGCTGATGAGTGACTGCATCCGGGACTTCGATCAGGAACTGTTTGATGGCCCCGGAAAGATCGACGGTGCGGGTTGGGGCGAGGGACACACGTTCGCTCCAGGGTTCCCAGCCGGCGCCGGTCAGGACCACCAGTTGGGCATCCCGCAATTCCGTGGCCGCGGTTCTCGATGGACGCCAATCGCGGGAGGAGCGTTCCGCGGGGACTATCAGTCGAACGTCAGTGGTGGTTCCGAGCATCCGGGTGACAAACTCGGTCATCATGGGTGACGTCGTGGCAACGGCGAGAACGCTGGTTGTTTTGGTGGACTGAGTGGAGGGCTGCTGTGTGCAACCGAGCAGTGTGGTGAGAAGCACGAGAAACGTCGTGCGAAACGGGCGTTTTGAGTGGTCTTTCATACAGTGCTGTGCCGGTTTTTGTCTGGGGTTCATGGGCTGCGTGAGCTGAATTGGCTGGCGGTGGGCTATCCTGTGCATTGGCGGCTGGTTCGTCAATCGAGTGAACGATTCACTGAAAAAAACACACAATCAGTGAGCAGAAAGGCGCGTTGGTGGCGATAGTTGTGTGGACAACTATTGTTTTGCTGTCTAATATTTTGGAGTCGTGGAACACGTCTGTTGGTGGCCGAGATTGGGAGAGAGTCCATGTTGGATGCTGCGGGTGTCTCGAATTTGGGCGGTTCTGAAGCCAGTGAGTGTGAAGCAGACGTTGTGGTGATTGGCGGTGGGCCTGCCGGTGCTACTGTGGCGACGCTGCTTGCGCAGCAGGGGCGATCAGTGCAACTGTTTGAGCGAGAGAAGTTTCCGCGGTTTCACGTGGGTGAGTCTCTGATTCCGGAGACTTACTGGACGTTGAAGCGTCTGAACATGCTGGAGAAGATGAAACGCAGCAGTTTCGTGAAGAAGCGGAGCGTGCAGTTTGTGAGTTCGAACGGCAAGGCATCTGCTCCGTTCTACTTTGAGGACAACAATCCTCACGAGTCCTCCCAGACGTGGCAGGTTGTGCGGAGCGAGTTTGACCTGCTGATGCTGAACAATGCTCGTGAGCACGGCGTGGAGGCTCATGAGGGTGCCCGGGTTTTGGATGTGCTGTTCGACGGTGACCGGGCAACGGGTGTTCGAGTGCGTCTTGAGGGCGGCGAGACTCGAACAGTGCAGGCGAAGGTGGTGGTGGATGCCAGCGGCCAGAGTGGACTGCTGATGAATCGTCTGAAGTTGCGGACGTGGGATCCGGTTTTGAACAAGGGGGCAATCTGGACTTACTGGCAGGGAGCCCATCAGGACACAGGTCGGGACGAGGGAGCGACTGTGATTTTGCAGACAGCGGATCGTCAGGGCTGGTTCTGGTACATTCCGTTGCATGACAATCGGGTCAGTGTTGGCATCGTGGCTCCTTTTGAGTATCTGTTCAAGGGCCGCGGGACGCACGAGCAGGTGTACGAGGAGGAGGTTCAGAAGTGTCAGGGTGCCATTGACCGGCTCAAGGGTGCGAGTCGAGTGGCCGGTTACTTTGCGACTCGGGACTTTTCCTACCGCTGCTCGAAGGTAGCGGGGCCCGGCTGGGTTCTGGTGGGGGATGCCTTCGGGTTCCTGGATCCTCTGTATTCTTCGGGACTGCTGCTGGCCCTCAAGTCAGGCGAGATGGCAGCGGATTCGATCAATGCAGCTTTTCAGCGCCATGATTTCTCGGAAGCGACGCTGGGCAGCTGGGGACCGGGGTTGAACCGTGGGATTGACCGTATTCGTCGGCTGGTCTGCGAGTTCTACGATGGCTTCAATTTTGGCAACTTTGTGCGGAACTATCCGCATTTGAAGGGCCGGATCACGGATCTGCTGATTGGAGATCTGTTTGAGGACAAGGTGGACGAGGTGTGGGAACCGATGGAGTCACTTTACGAGGCGGGCAAGGCGGCGCCTGTTGCGTGGAACTCGGGGACACCGGAGGAAGTAGCAGCCAACAAACTGAACGAGTTGCATCTTCCGGCTGGCGCGCTGCTCTGATGTGTGCGGCACAGGCGACATTGCAGCAGCGGGCTGGCAGAGAAATGCCAGCCCTTTTTTTATGGAGTTTTCGCTTCCGTACCGGCTTTGCCATAACGCAGGTGTCGGAGTGCTGCTGTGATCCACTGCTGACCGGCGGGACCACTTTGTTCGGGATGTGGGCTGATGCAGAGTACATCGCCCTGTCCGAATTTTCCGAGGACGATGGCCGGTGAGTGGATCATGATGCCGGCGGGTGTTTCGTTTTGTGCGACCTCCGCAGTAAAGTTTGCGAGGACCTCAAAATCCGGGACTTCGGGTTGTTCGTGCGGCTGAATGATGGGGCCGTTGTTGTAGATGATGGTGGCAGTTTGCGGTCCTCTGGTGAAAACCTCGCTGCCGGCGGGTGTCAACTGCAGTGGCAGCTCTGCCCGGCCGCGTTTCCACCTGTTGGATTTTGTTTTGGCATCGAGTATTCCGAGTCCCCATGAGAAGCCGCTGCAGGCGAGATATGAGCCGGCGCAGATACCGACATAGTCGCCGCCCTGAGCAACGAACTGGCGGACGGCAGTTCGTCCCTCCTCACCCAGCGTGCTGGCCTGTCGGCTTCCCGATCCGCCACTGCAGCAGAGGAGGTCAAACTGAGTGAGGCAGCCATTCCGAATATCTGCGCCGCAGACTCGCTGAATCGTCACTTCCGGTTCTGCTGACCAGATTTCCAGCAGTGATGGAACACCACGTCCGCCGACTCCGGCGTCATCGAGAAGAGCGATATTGAACTGTTTTTGCTGCTCAGCGGCCACGATCTGACTGGCGACTGAGGTGGATTCGATCAGTTTGAGGTGGTGCAGCAGAGTGGCCATGATGAGTCTGTGCTGGCGAGCGCGAACGGCGAGAGACTGACCAGGCTGCAGGGTCTGGATCAGCAGGGATTCGGGGGCGTGGGGGATCCACGACGGGCCCTGAGCTGCGGCGAGTAAGGCGCCGACCGGAGGGGAATTTGAGATTTGAAAGCTGCGGGAGGGACTCTCGATTTCCGAGTTGACTGCAGTGATCAGGTGGTGGGCAGTTTTCGACGAAAGTCCTGTGTTTCCGGGAGTGATGGTGGCCTGCTGCGGAGTCGCCGCGTTGCCTGAGGCGTTGGCTGATTCGTGCAGTTCCACGAGCCAGTCCGGTGTTTTGCCGGCCAGCAATTCCTGGAGTCGTTCGGCAGCAGTGTGTTTTTGGGAATTCTCAGCGGACGCAGTTCCGGCAGCGCAAATCAGTCGTCCGTGCTGCAGTGGCCAGGAACGCAGCTGCCGGAAGGCGGATTCTGCCGCGTCGTTTTGGTCAGCGTTGATCACGACGACTACAGTGGGACCGGATTTTCCGGAGTCCGTGACGGTGACTTCGGGGGCTTCGGGGTTGCTGACCAGCGATATCAGCAGTGCCGCCAGAATGCTCAGTTTCATAACGGGAGCCTGATGTGGAACAGGGACGTTAGTTCCGGACCGCATGTTCGGTTGGGATGACGGGAATTCGGCGACGATCGATTTGTGCGATGTGCTCGAACAGGATTCGCCGGATTTCTCGGACTGTTTCCGGGCTGCGAACGACTTCGCTGTGGCCGGCCTGAATGACTCGTTCACTGTCCACGTCGTCGAGATGCGAGCTTTTCCAGGTGACGACCCCGTCGGTCCACGTGTCTGCATTTCTGCCCCGGTTGACAGCAACGATGTTGTGGTGGTGTACCGGCTGGGGGATGGGGTTGCCTCGCACCAGTCGCAGGATTGCAGATTTGGGGGACAGTGAGTCGATGCTGGTGCGGGGCAGTTCCAGGTGTTGCCGAGATTTTTCCGGGGCGTGTTCAAACAGGACTCGACTGAGTTTCATGGTGCGAGTGGGCAGCCAGATGACAGAACCGAGTGCCCAGCGAGTGAAGCGATTGGAGAGTGTGCTGCCGGCGTAGGGGCTGGCGATTGTGACCACTCGATCGACGGACGGATTGGCTTCGAAGTAGAACACCTGCTGCAGTGCTTCGCGTGTTTCCGGGTCGGCTCGCAGTCTGCTGATGGGTTGCTGACTGACGGCTGACCACAGGGATTCTCCGCTGTTGATGGTGAGTGAGTGTGCCAGTATTCCCCCCATGCTGTGCCCGACGACAACCATTTCGTCGAGTTTCGGGTTACGCATTTCGGGGTCACATTCACGGCGTACCTGTTTCAGGGTTTCGCGCAGCCGTGCGGCGGAGAATGCGACTGGTTCACCGGTGGGATACAGATAGAACCAGAATTGATAGCGCCGTCGGATTTCGGGGTCAGCCTGCAGGTCATTGAACATTTCCATCCACGTCATTGGGGATGACCAGAATCCGTGAATCATCAGGACGGGGATGCGATCCGGATCGTAGGGCTGGACCATGTACAGGCCTTCGATCTGCTGTGCGAGGTCAGGTCTGATCAGGGCCCAGGTATCGAGCAGGCTGAGATCGCGGTTGCTGAGCTGGCGTGCGAGTGGTGTGCTGATGTCTGTTTCGAGTGGTGCGAGGTGGTCTCCGATCACCATATTTTCGGATTCCCGGGGGTCGAACAACTGGAGTCGGATATCCCTGGGGCGCGCGACATTCTCGGGGAAGCTGAGCACCAAAGTCCCCGGAAAGGTCATGCTGCTGGTGTAGTATTTTTCGAGTGGTTCCGGGAGTCGTTGTTTGGTGCGATTGATGACGACGGGGACGCCGAGTCCGGCTGTGGTGTGGCGGGTTCGCAGGTTGAGGACTCGGTAGTCGGAAACGAACTCGAACTCCCCAGGAGCCTCGGCGGCGAATTGTCGGCTGGGACTGGGGATTTCCAGTGTCAGTCGTCGTCCGGTGAGGGGCAGATGAATGGCGTCATCGGTGCTGATCCGGAGGTGCTGTCGAATCAGTCGGAGCAGTTGTTCGGCGCTGGCATTGTAGGTTTCGGCAGTATCTCGATGATCCGGATCGGCGGGGTTGGCCGAGGCCCCGGTGATTGAGGGATTTCTGAAATATTTCCATGCGTCGTGGCAGGCATCGAGATAGAGTTCCATGGCGAGCTGTGGATCGCGACTGCGAACGGCATCAGCGGCCAGGTACTGCAACTCGGCGAGCGCGTGGGATGCATTTGCAAACCGTTCAGGCTGCCGTTGCTGTCTCAGACAGTGTGCAATCATCTGAGCTGAGTCTGAGGGCCCGCGGTAATCGGTGGAGCTGAGGAAGTGGGCAGTCCGATTTGACGGATTTACGGCTCCGCCCCATGACCGATTCAGGCGGGAATTCAGGCGATTTTCGGGAGTGTGTCGGACCTCAACGAACTGAGTCGGTGTACAGCCGGCGATCAGGACCATCGCGCAGCCGAGCAGCAGCGCTGGTTGCCTCCATGCCACCAGTAGCCGATTGAAAATCATGCGGCGAACGACCAGAGAGCTCGCAGTTGCAAAAATGCAGGGAATTTCAGCCGCTGTCACCACTGACGGCAGCCTGTTGGCATTGTAGTTTCCGAAGAGTATTCCGGGAACAACAGTCGGCCGTTTTTGCGGACCTATGGCAGTTCGCGAATCCGCAGATTGCGGAATTCGATGGGTGAGCCTTCAGATTCGAGGCAGAGGAAGCCGGCAGCGGGGCTGCACCCGCTGCCGCCGCTGACCTCTTCTCCGTTGACCCACAGCCGGACTTCACCATTGATTGCGCGGACGTAGTAGTGGTTCCATTCCGGCGTTCCCCTGGTGGTTTTCTTTCGAGGGAAACTGCGACTGCTGTTAGGGGCCACTGGAGGAAATGGTGTCATGCGGGCATTTCCGGTCGGAAAAACATCGCCATTGGTGGTAAACCAGTCTGGTTCCTTACCCGTGCTCTTACGGTAGGCGTCGGTATAGCCGTGGTCAAGTATCTGGACTTCGATGCCTTCGGGCAGTCCACCGCGTTTCAGTGAGGCCAGATTCTTTTCACTGGCCCAGAGGAAGACGCCGGAGTTGCCGGCCGGTTTCAGATGCCGCCATTCCACCACCAGCTCCAGATTGCGGTATTCCTTCACGGTTCGCATCACGCCCACCGGATTGCCGGTGCAGTGAATTTCTGAATCCGGAAAAGTCCAGGTGTTTTCGTCGCAGTTGACGTTCACGAAGTCGGCTTTTCCGAGTGCGACCCAGCCGAGTCCGGTTCCGTCAATACGGGCGGCCGGGGAGGCAGCGGGCGGTGTCTGGGCGACAGCAGGTGAAGCGTGGCAGAAACACAGCAGCAGCACGGACCAGTGGCGAAGTTGCATGGGGAAAATCCTGAACGTCTGAGCGGGTGATGGAAACAGCAGTTGATTGAAACGTGCAAGTAAACAGGTGACTGCAGATTGAGGCAGTTTGAGGAACCTGCGATAATTCCATGCACGATGATTTTGCAACGTCAGGTGTTATAGCGGGCAGTTTCCGGAAAGTCATGGCATGGGGCGAAAACTGAGTGTACATCTGCTTCCCGATCTTTGTCCTCCGGAGATTCTTCGTGGTGGAACGTCGGTTGTCATTGACGTGCTGCGTGCTTCGTCGACGATCGTGACGGCGCTGCAGAATGGTGCAATCGCGGTCAGTCCATGTGGTTCCCCGGAGGAAGCCGAGTCCATCCGTGAGCAGTATGGTTCGGATCAGGTGCTGCTTGGCGGGGAGCGTGGAGGAGTGCGGATTGAAGGATTTGATCTGGGAAACTCGCCGGCCGAATATTCTCGTACGGTGATTTCCGGTCGTTTGCTGGCATTTACCACCACAAATGGAACGCGGGCTTTATTGCGGTCACTGTCGTCTCGCAGCATTTTGATTGGGTGTTTTCTGAATCTTTCGGCGATTGTGCAGCGATTGCGGGGAGTGACCGGGGACCTGCATCTGGTGTGTGCGGGGACGGACGGTGTGGTAACGGGAGAAGATGTCTTGTTTGCGGGGGCTGTGGCGACGGAACTGGGTTATGGTGTCGCGGACGAGTGGCAGCCGAATGACTGCACAGAATTGTCTGTGCGGCTGTATCGCAGCGTGGTGAACGGCAGTCAGGATTGTCGGGTTGCGGTGTATGAGTTTTTGCGTGAGACTCGAGGTGGCCGCAATTTGCGATCCCTGGGATTTGATTCGGACATCAGGCTGTGTTCGCAGTTCAGTGAGGCGGACGTGATCCCGGAATTTGATGCACAGGATGGTCAGCTGAAGAGTGCCAGGAGAGACTGATGGGGCGGATGATCTGCGTATACGGCTGTGTCCTGCCAGTGTGGCATTTTCTGTGTGGTGCGATCGCTGGTGCGGCGGGCGTTGAGCCACCGGACTTTTCGGTGAGTGGCAGTGCATTTCTGCAGAAGTACTGCCTGAAGTGTCACAACGATCAGGAGAGCAGTGCAGAATTGTCGCTGCAGGGTTTGACGGATAATGCGGCATTGATACGCAGTCGCCGATCTGTCACCAGGATTCTGCGGGTGGTGACATCCGGCGAAATGCCGCCGGCAGATCAGCAGCGTCCGGAGTTGGCGGAGGCTGAGCGATTCACGGGCGAGCTGGCGGCAATTCTGGATCACGCGGATCGCACTGCGAAGCCTGATCCGGGGCGAGTGACGATGCGGCGACTGAATCGTACGGAATACCGCAATACGATTCGCGACCTGATTGGAGTGTCATTTGATCCGGCGGCTGATTTCCCGGCGGACGATATTGGGCACGGGTTTGACAACATCGGTGATGTGCTGTCGCTGTCACCGGTGCTGATGGAGCGGTATTTTGAAGCGTCGGAGACGATTATGTCCCAGGCGATTCTGCCGGTGCCTCCGAAGATTGTGACACGTCGTCTGGCGTCTGTGTACACGGAGCCTGCATCCGGTGAGGTGGCCGGGAAATTTATGGACGAGGGGTTTCGCAGGCTGTCGACTGACGGTGCAGATGGAGTGTCGACTGGTCCCCTGCATACACCGTATAAGTGGGAGGATGGTGAGTACGTCTTTCGTGCTCGGGTGTACGGGCAGAGTGGCAGTGGTGCACCGCTGCGTGTTGCGGTTCTGCTGCACGGAGCGGGGCTGCAGGAGCCATCTTCGGAGGAGGAGTTGGCGGCGATTGCGGGCAATGTGCTGCGTCCGGCGAAGATCCTGAAGATTTTTGAGGTGGCTGCAGATTCGCGGGAGAAGGCGGAGATTTGGGAGATCTCGGTACCTGCGGTTGCGGGACGTGATCGGATGATGATTGGGCAGTTGCGACCGGCTGAGGGCCAGCCGGCAGGGAAGCTTTGGGTGGAGTATCTGGCACTGGATGGGCCGCTGGATACTCGACCTGCCAGTCAGCGGCGGCTGCTGGCATGCGATGCCGCGAAGTCTCAGCCCGAGCAGACTCGGGAAGTACTGTCGCGATTTTTGCGGCGGGCCTTCAGGCGACCGGTTCAGCCGGATGAACTGGAGCGGAGCGTGCGTCTTGTGGAGCAGTCGCTGGCTGCCGGGGAAGCATGGGAGTCCGGTGTTCAGTTTGCGATGCAGGCGGCATTGTGCAGTCCGTCATTTTTGTTTCGAGTTGAGCGGGACGTGGAGCCGTTGAGTAGTGAGATTCGGCCGCTGAACGAGCATCAGCTGGCGAGTCGACTTTCGTATTTTCTGTGGAGTTCCATGCCGGACGACGAGTTGCTGGATTTGGCGGATGCTGGTCAGTTGACGGCTCAGCTGCAGGGGCAGGTGCGGCGGCTGCTGCAGGATCCTCGTGCGGCGACGCTGGTGCAGAGTTTTGCGATGCAGTGGCTGCAGTTGCAGCGTCTGGATCTGGTGTCACCGGATGCGACATTATTTCCGGGGTGGAGTTCAGAGCTGCGGCAGTCGATGCGGCGGGAAACGGAACTGTTTATTGATTCAGTTCTGCGGGAAGATCGCAGTCTGCTGGATCTTATCGCTGCGGATTATACGTTTCTGAACGGTCCTTTGGCGAAACATTACGGGATCGCGGACACGAACGGCAATGTTGAGGGGCAGTCACCGACGCAACCGGTGGGTCAGCCAATTCAGGGGTCTGAGTTTGTGCGGGTGTCGCTGTCGGGGTCGTCGCGGGGCGGTCTGCTGACGCAGGCCAGTGTCCTGACGGTCACATCCAACCCGACTCGCACGTCTCCGGTGAAGCGTGGTCGGTGGGTGCTTGAGCAGATCCTTGGTGCACCACCTCCGGCCCCACCGCCGAATGTTCCCGAGTTACCGAACGCGGCGGAGGACATAGCGGGTGCGCCGCTGAGGAAGCGTCTTGAGGTGCATCGTTCGAATCCGGCCTGTTCGAACTGTCATGCGAAGATGGATCCCATCGGGTTTGCGCTGGAGAACTTCGACGCGGTGGGCAGGTATCGGGTGAAGGACGGAAATTTCGATGTCGATGCGACGGGCGAACTTCCGGATGGGACGGTTTTTTCGGGACCTCTGGAACTGAAAGCGGTGATCCTGCAGCGTCGTCAGGAATTTGCTCGCTGCGTGACGGAGAAGCTGCTGACATATGCAATTGGTCGGGGTCTGGAGTACTATGATCGGCCGGTGGTTGAGTCGATACTGCGAAAGCTTGAGACCGCTGACTATCGGATGTCGGCAGTAATCGAGGGGATTGTGCAGAGTGAGGCATTTCGGCTGCGGCGCGGACTGGATGCGGCACCGTAGCTGACTGTGCCGATGAGTCGCGAGTGGTGTGGTGATACTGGCGGGGCAATTGACAGACAGGAACCCAATTCATGGCTCGTTCATCTTCCTGGATTTCCCGAAGGACAGTTCTGCGTGGTACCGGAGCGGTAGTTTCGCTGCCGTGGCTGGAGGCGATGGGGCCGCGTCTGGCGTGGGCTGAGGGTGGCAAAGCCGAGACGGCGGCTCCGAATCGCATGGCCTTTCTGTACGTACCGAACGGTGTGAATATGGCGGATTGGACTCCGCAGCAGGAGGGTGTTGACTATCAGTTGCCGGCAATACTTGAGCCACTGTCCGGGGTGCGTCAGAAACTGCAGGTGCTCAGTGGCCTGACTGCTGACAAGGCACGGCCCCACGGGGACGGTGGCGGCGACCATGCGCGAGCGTTGTCGGCCTTTCTGACCGGGTCGCAGGCCTTTAAGACTGACGGCACAAATATTCGCCTCGGGGTTTCAGTGGATCAGGCAGCAGCAGCGCGTGTTGGTGATCGGACACGGTTGTCCTCGCTGGAGATCGGCTGCGAGCAGGGAGCGATGGCAGGCAACTGCGATTCCGGATACAGCTGTGTTTATTCTTCAACAATGGCGTGGCGTTCAGCGACTCAGCCGTTGCCCAAGGAGGTCAATCCGAAGCTGGTGTTTGACCGATTGTTTGCGGCTGATCAGTCTCCGGACCGTGTCCGTCGGGATGCTCGCCGCCGCAGTATTCTGGACTACGTGCGTGAGGATTCACGGCAGTTGTCGCTGCAGCTGACGGTGAATGATAACCGGAAGCTGGACGAGTATTTTACTGCGATCCGTGAGATTGAGCTGAGAATTGAGCGGGCCGAAAAGCTGCCTCCTGTAAAGACTCCGGATTACCCTGCTCCCTCCGGTATTCCGGCGGAGTATGAAACTCATATTCGACTGATGTGTGATTTAATGACATTGGCGTTTCAGGCCGACGTGACTCGAGTAGTCACATTCGTGCTGGCGAATGAGGGCAGCAATCGTCCGTATCCGTTCATTGAAGTGCCGGAAGGGCATCATGATCTGTCGCATCACGGGAATGATGCTGCGAAGAAGGAAAAGATCCGCAGGATCAACCTGTTTCACATGCGTCAGCTGGCATATCTGCTGGAGAAGCTGAACGGTGTTCAGGAGGGTGATGGCAGCCTGCTGGATCACTGCATGCTGGCGTACGGCAGTGGGATCCATGATGGGAACGCGCATAACCATGAGGATCTGCCGCTGGTACTGGCCGGCGGGGGCTGCGGCACGCTGACGCCGGGCCGGCATGTGAAATTCGCAACGGAGACTCCGCTCAGCAATCTGTGGCTCTCGATGCTGGCTCGCATGGAGGTCTCATGGGACCGTCTGGGAGACAGTACAGGGCCACTGGGAAATCTCTGAACTGACGGATTCAGGCGCGTAAATGAACTTCAGCAGGATCTCGTCGGCCACGTGTGACAACAGAATTCGACGCACTCACTGCTGTTTCTTCTTCTGTTTGCCGGGAGCCTGTTCTGGTCGTGTTTTCGCTGC
>VFQT010000476.1_pt1 | contig 58619 bp, 56 predicted proteins | sample 3512381 | NCBI WGS metagenome assembly VFQT01 (sample SAMN10412376, study PRJNA504923) | tailings metagenome | isolation source: Relicate 2 Philex TSF3 active mining site | place: Philippines: Tuba, Benguet | collected 2017-08-29
ATCAAATCACTAGTTAACGGAAATAAGGGATAAAAAACGGTCAAGCTAAATCAGGCATCAACACCCTTTCCCCTTTCCCCTTTCCTCTTTCCTCTTTCCTCTTTCCTCTTTCCTCTTTCCTCTTTCCTCTTTCCTTTTCGCTAAATGACGATATTATTGCATCTGATCCCCACGCAATCTGCGGTAGGACTTGCGGGCTTCGGTGACCAATAAACTGCCGGGCTGCTCAGTTAGAATTTTTTCATACCACTTCATGGCCTCCTCTGTGTTGTTCAAATGATACTCATTCAATTGTCCCATCATCATCATCGCGTCATCGTACTTAAGCTCAGTGAAATGAAAATCAATGATCTCTTTCAGGTATTTTTCACAACCTGACCAATCCATCTGATCATAAGCAATGGTTGCTTTTAAATACAACGCTTCGTCAATCAATGGATGTCCTGGAAACTCCTTGGCAATAGAATCCAATGTGTTGAAAGTCGTGATATATTGGTACTGCTTGGCTTGCAATTCAGCACGGGCATATATCTCTAATGGCGTTTCAATGGAGTCGGGGATGCTCTCTAAGATCAAAACGGATAGGTCTATGGCATCATTGGAAACGAGTTTTGATGTGGATCCTTTCAATGCGTCCAATTGAGACTGTGCCCAGGCAAAATCACCAGCATAAAAACTAACCTTGGCATTTTTGAACTTGGCCTCATTGCCCAGTACATCTTCTTTGAATTCCAATTCTACCTGAGAATACAACAATGACGCTTCCCAAATTTGGTTTTGTATGATGTTCAAATCACCCAAAACAATTTTCAGTTTGGCCCTGACCTTGGGCGAGAAATTGTATTTGTCCAAATAGTTGCTTACCGTCCTTTGAGCACTATCAGCCATCTGCAATCGGTAACCAATGATTTGGATGAAATTCTCTATGATGGGTAATGTTTCATCTGTAATCGGGATTTGACTCAAGGTTGATTGGTATTGAGTTCCCAATCCACGCCATTGTGCTTGCGTGGTGTTGGTGCTGTTGTATTCTTTCAATCTCGTCTGCAAAATGCCCATCTTGGCAGAATAGAAATAGGGTGAATTGTTTTGTCCTTTTGAAATGATGTAATCATAGCAATCCGCTGCGGACTTAAACGCGTTGTCTTCCAAACACAAATTGGCCAATTCAATCAAGCGCTGCCCATCCTCTTTCAATCTTTTGTCGATGGCACTACATTGCTGCAATGCACAAGGATAGTTTTTGGTTTGTATGCAAAACCATGTCATGATTTCCGCCATGGTGATGTTGTCCGGATTGGTTTGCAACTTCTTCAAAATCGCAACGCGCAACATTTCACTTTGATCAGGATGATCTTCAAATTTGATGAGTCTGGCCAATGATGTTTCAACGGTTGACAAGTAATGCGGCTCCTCCAAGAGCAAGACCAAAAAGGCGTCAATCATTCCGTTCATGTCACCCATCTGCCCTTTGGTATTGGCTATTTCAAAATTGTAAGCGTAGCCATCCTTTCCTTTCTTCTTTCCTTTTTCATAGGCCATGATGACGTAGGGATATTGTTGTATCTGAGAAAGTTCATTGGCCAGGCGTTGAATAAAAGCCCTTGATGGATCTACCTTATCAATGGCGGTTTCGAACTGTTTGGCCGCTTCCTCCTTGCGGTCTTGCATGATATACAAATTCCCGAGCTGAACCAAAGAACTAATCTCAGTGGATTTGTTCTTGATTCTTTTTTTCAAAATTTGCTCAGCGGTTTCAAACTCTTTCAATGCCACCAAACATTTGAAGTAATTGGGATATACTTGCTCCGGGGTGGTTTCGTATAATCTGTCGTAATAGAGTTTTGCTTCTGCATAACGACCTTGATTAAAATGGTAATCCGCAATTTCCTTATCGGTCACTTGGGCATTGAGGCCAAAGATTGATCCAAATAATAACGTACAATACAAGACCAACTTCTTCATGCTACTGATTGTCTATAGGGGCCATGATTTTTTTATCAATCAAAGGCGCGATCATTCTTGTTTTTTCCAATATCCTAGTTGTGCTGAGATGCAATTGGTGGCAGGCATTCACAAGTGAATCAGTGTGGTTCCTTTCCTGTAATACTAAGGTTTCAATGCCAGCGTCATCCATTGGATGGCCCCCAATATCTGTGGCGCTTCCTGTCCTTATTTGATTGGATAAGTTGGTAAGACGTTGAATGTCTTGTTGTGCTATTTCCAGTAATGCTTTTTCCGATTGCATTAAAAAAGATATTTGGCCATTCAATTGAAAATACTCAGGAGCCATAGAAAAAATATCTTGTTGTACAAGTGTGTCCAAGTTTGTTCTTATGCTCAAGGTTTGGCTGTTCACTTTATTTTGGTAAAACTGTAAACTATCAATGGGGGAGGCCATTAGCAGTTGGTTGTAGGTATGCGTAACCACTTTCAATGAATCGATGGTTTGTACAGCTTTTTCATGCTGTGCATTTTGACAACCAAACAAAACAGCAATCGATATGAAAAGGACCATGAGTCGCATGTCTCAAAGTTATTCAAAAAAAGTAACGGAATTCAGATAAGATTTTATAAAATTGGTCGTTCTTCTACGAAAAATATCCCCATGAAATGTATTCATCTAAAAGTGTCAGTGCTTCTTTTTCTGGTTTTCGTTGCCTTGACATCAACGGCTCAAGATGTGAGGGTAATCACGCATCAATTTTATTTTGATACCAATGTTCACCATCGTTTGGCTAAGGACAGTGAAATTAATTTCACAGCGCAGGATGATGGTTGGTTGAATGGAAGGATCAAGTCGCTGAAAGTGCTGGGCTATGCCGATTGCAGGGGAGATGTGAAAAGCAACATCATATTGTCCACGAAAAGAGCTCAATTCATTGCCTCAAACTTGGTCACCTTGGGTGTTGTTGGTCCCGATTTCAAAATAGAAGTTGTGGGCAACGGTGAATTGCCGTGTATAGGAGTTGAAGAGTTCGGAAATAGCAAAGACCGCAGAGTGGATGTGATCATGACCTACGAGGTGATCAATGAAATTGAAGGGACTGATGTTCCTGTTGATCCTATGCAACAAATGATAGAGACGGGTAGATTGGAATTGGTGGGTGTGAATTTTCAACCTGGATTGCGTTACTTTTTGCCAGGAGTAGAAGCGGTGCTGGATGCCTTTGCAGAATCTTTAAAAAAAATGCCCAATATTAAAATTGAATTGCAAGGGCATATCTGTTGTCATGGAAAGCAGGGGGATGGTATGGATATTGAAACCGGAATGGAAAATTTATCGGTCATGCGCGCCAAGGAGGTGCATGATTACTTAATTGCAAAAGGGGTGGATAAAAAGCGTCTGGTGTACAAAGGTCTTGGCAATAATTTCCCCAAAGTTTGGCCAGAGATGAGCAATGCAGATCAGATTGCCAACAGAAGAGTTGAGGCTGTTGTTTGGGAGTAGTCCACAATTGTTGAAATCTAAACTTTGTATTTGCTTGCTTCAGGACTTACTTTTGCGGCACACTTACACAGATTTTGACAACTTTTCTTGCCCTGGAAACGGAGCGAGATAAAAAAAAAATGCCCAAAGACAAAAGCATTCAGTCGGTCCTCATCATTGGTTCTGGACCCATCGTTATCGGACAAGCATGTGAATTTGATTATAGCGGAAGCCAAGCGGCTCGTTCATTGCGCGAGGAGGGCATTGAGGTTACTTTGATCAATAGTAATCCGGCGACTATCATGACAGATAGAGTGGTGGCGGATAATGTTTATCTGTTGCCATTGGAGCCGGCCAGTATCGAAACCATCTTGAACAACCATAAAATTGACGCTGTTCTTCCCACGATGGGTGGTCAAACCGCTTTGAACTTGGCCATTCAATGTGAGGAAATGGGTCTTTGGAAAGACCATGGTGTGCGCATGGTAGGGGTAGATACTCAGGCCATTGAGATCACAGAGAATCGCGAAGCTTTCAGGAACCTTATGAATGAAATTGGCGTCCCCATGGCTCCTCAAGCCACGGCCAAATCATTCCTGGAGGGCAAAGAAATTGCACAAAAATTTGGTTTCCCTTTGTGTATTCGTCCTTCTTACACCTTAGGCGGTTCAGGAGCGGCTTTGGTCCACAACCAAGCTGATTACGACAAATTACTACAACGTGGATTGCATCTCTCTCCCATTCATGAGGTGATGATTGATAAGGCGTTGATGGGTTGGAAAGAGTTTGAGTTGGAATTGCTTCGCGATGCCAATGACAACGTGACCATCATTTGCAGCATTGAGAATTTTGACCCCATCGGCATTCATACCGGGGATAGCATCACGGTTGCGCCGGCCATGACCCTGAGCGATACCACCTACCAAAAGATGCGTGACATGGCCATCAGGATGATGCGCGCCATCGGTAATTTCGCTGGAGGTTGTAATGTGCAATTTGCAGTGAGTCCCGATGATCAGGAAGATATCATCGCCATCGAAATCAATCCGCGAGTATCGCGTTCATCCGCGTTGGCATCTAAGGCAACTGGATATCCCATTGCAAAAATCGCATCCAAATTGGCCATCGGGTATCATTTGGATGAATTGAAAAATCAAATCACCAAATCCACATCTGCTTTCTTTGAACCGACGTTGGATTATGTTATTGTGAAAATTCCAAGATGGAATTTCGATAAATTTCCCGGCAGCAACCGCGAGTTGGGATTGCAAATGAAGTCGGTAGGTGAGGTGATGGGAATCGGTAGAAGCTTCCAAGAGGCTTTGCAGAAAGCTTGTCAGTCCCTGGAAATTAATCGAAATGGATTGGGAGCAGACGGCAAGGAGTTGCGTGATCAAGATCAAATCTTGCATTCATTGGAGCATCCTAGCTGGAACAGAATATTTCACATCTACGACGCCATCAAATTGGGCATTCCATTCAAAACCATTTGTGAAAAAACAAGAATTGATATTTGGTTTTTAAAACAAATTGAGGAATTGATTCAATTGGAGCGCAAAGTAGAAAAACACAGTTTGCAATCCATACCATCGGATCTATTGTTTGAGGTGAAGCAGAAAGGATATGCGGATCGCCAAGTGGCCCATTTGCTGCGCTGTTTGGAAAGTGAGGTCTATGCCAAGCGAGATGAGTTGGGTATTCAACGGGTGTACAAATTGGTCGATACTTGTGCTGCTGAATTTGAAGCGCAGACTCCATATTATTATTCCACATTTGAAATGGAGAATGAAAGTGTGGTGAGTGACAAGAAGAAGATAGTTGTGTTGGGCAGCGGCCCCAACCGCATAGGTCAAGGAATTGAGTTCGATTACAGTTGTGTGCATGGTGTATTGGCCGCCAAGGAATGTGGCTATGAAACCATCATGATCAACTGCAATCCAGAAACCGTATCTACCGATTTTGACACCGCTGATAAGTTGTACTTTGAGCCAGTATTCTGGGAGCACATTTATGATATCATTCGACATGAAAAGCCGGAAGGCGTAATTGTTCAGCTGGGTGGACAAACCGCTTTAAAGTTGGCTGCTAAGTTGCACCGTTACGGTATCAAGATCATTGGGACATCTTTTGATTCATTGGATTTGGCAGAAGACAGAGGGCGTTTTTCTAACTTGTTGAAAGAACAAAACATCCCCTATCCCAAATTTGGTGTGGTGGAAAATGCAGAGCAGGCCATTGAGTTGAGTCGTGATTTGGGCTTCCCGTTGTTGGTGCGTCCTTCCTACGTATTAGGAGGGCAGAAGATGAAGATTGTGATCAATGAGAATGAGTTGGAGCAACATGTGGTGAACATCTTGCGCGATATGCCGGACAATCAAATTCTGTTGGATCATTTCTTGGAAGGTGCTACTGAAGCAGAAGCCGATGCCATTTGCGATGGAGAAGATGCCTACATCATCGGCATTATGCAACATATAGAGCCGGCGGGTATTCACTCGGGCGATTCCTATGCTGTATTGCCTCCGTATAATCTGGGTGATTTTGTGATGACGCAAATAGAGGAGCATACCAAGAAAATCGCCAAGGCATTGGGAACCGTCGGTTTGATCAACATACAGTTTGCCATTAAGGACGACGTCGTCTATATCATCGAGGCCAATCCACGTGCATCACGTACGGTACCTTTTATTGCCAAGGCCTATGACGAGCCCTATGTCAACTATGCCACCAAAGTGATGTTGGGCGCCAAGAAGGTGAAGGATTTTAACTTTCAACCCAAGCGCAATGGATATGCCATCAAGATACCAGTATTCAGTTATGAAAAATTCCCGGAGGTTACCAAAGAATTGGGACCAGAGATGAAATCAACGGGTGAAGGTATTCGTTTTATCAAGGATTTGAAGGATCCCTTTTTTAGACAAGTATATTCAGAGCGTAATCTGTATTTGAGCAAGTAATGACCATCCAGGAAGCGCAACAAACAGTAGATGCTTGGATCAAGCAGCATGGAGTGAGGTATTTCAATGAACTCACCAATATGGCCATGCTTACGGAGGAAGTAGGTGAAGTGGCGCGCATCATTGCCAGACGCTATGGTGAGCAAAGTGAGAAGGAAAGTGACAAGCAAAAAGATTTGGGCGATGAAATGGCTGATGTGTTGTTTGTATTGATATGCTTGGCCAATCAAACGGGAGTCAACCTGACGGAAGCGCTGGCAAAGAATTTGTCAAAAAAGACAATGCGGGATTCTGAAAGGCACAAGAGCAATAAAAAACTCACCTAGATCTTGAGTGTAAATCTTGGCTGTTGGATGATAAGATGGTTCCTGCCAACAGGCTTACACGCGTTTGTCCAATGATTGTTTCTTCATCGGACGAGAATTGCGTAACTTTGTTTCTTAAACCATACAGTCATTTATTTTGTCTAACGAGAAAATTGTCATTGATCCACATTTTAAAAGTAGTCTTTCAATCAGTGAAATAGTCAGGTTCAAAGAGTTGTTGGTGAATTTGGCCAAGCGAGATTTCCTTGTTCGTTATAAACAAGCCGCCATAGGCGTAAGTTGGGCTGTAATACGCCCTCTGATTAATATCTTGGTTTTTGGTTATTTGTCTTCTAAGATCAATGATCAAGGTGATGTGTTGAGTAGTTACCTGAATGTAGCCGCGGCCATGATTTTATGGCAGTTGTTTCAAAGTGTATTTAATGATGTGAGCAATTCAATGATTGGCAATGCCAATTTGTTCTCTAAAGTTTATTTCCCCAAGATTATCATACCCTTGAGCACAGTGGGGGTATGCTTGATGGACTTTTTTATTTCTTTTTTGATATTGATTGTGATGTTTTTGGTTACTGGCTATGAAGTTCAACTTCTCAAATTAACGCTCATTCCAATCATTGTTTTGTTCACCATCATCAATGCTTTGGGGATAGGTTTGATTTTTGCCACATGGAATGTGAGATTTAGAGATGTAAAATTCATCGTTCCATTAATGATTCAGGTTGGAATGTTTCTTACTCCTGTTGTTTTTAGCACATCTTATTATTTGGAGAGATTACCCGATTGGCTGGTGCCGATTTATTTTCTTAATCCAATGGTTTCCGCAATTGATATTTTCAAGTATGCGTTGATGAATCAGGATTTGGGATATAGCATTTATTATTTAGCGGAGTCCATTTTAATGGGAATTGTGTTGATGCGGTTAGGCTTGAATTATTTTTATCGATTTGAACGGAATTTTGTCGACTACGTCTAATATAGGGAACCCAGTGATCAAAGTTGAAGGCATAAGTAAAAGGTACGACCTGAATAAATTTCAGGCCGAAAGAAGTGATACGTTGTATCGATCAGCAATCAATAGTATTCGTGGATTGGGTAAGCTGATGTCCAAAAAACAGACTGAAGAATTTTGGGCATTGAAAGATGTTTCATTTGAAATTGAGCAGGGTGATCGAGTAGGAATTATTGGAAGGAATGGAGCTGGTAAATCCACCTTGCTGAAAATATTGTCACGCATTACTCCACCTACTGCTGGCCGAATTGAGTATGCCGGACGCATGGCCTCCTTGCTAGAGGTTGGAACAGGATTTCACGGTGATTTGTCAGGACGGGAAAATATTTATCTCAATGGTTCAATATTGGGAATGAATAAATGGGAAATTGACAAAAAGTTTGATGAGATTGTCGCCTTTAGTGAAATTGAAAAGTTTATTGACACTCCTGTAAAACGATACTCTTCAGGTATGTACGTTCGTTTGGCTTTTGCGGTGGCAGCGCATTTGGAACCAGATATCTTAATTGTGGATGAGGTATTGGCAGTAGGAGATGCTGCTTTTCAAAAAAAGTGTTTGGGTAAAATGGAAGATGTCAGTCAGAACCATGGCCGAACCATTCTGTTTGTAAGTCATCAAATGGCTGCGATTCAAAATTTGTGCAACAAGGGTATTTATCTTAAAAATGGCGAACTCGTGGAGTATGGTCACATTGATCAAGTAATTCCTACCTATTTGCGTTCCGGAGCCCAGGCCAATGTGAATACTTTTGATCACAGAACGGATAGATCTGGGTCTGGTCGAGTTCTTTTTGAATCTTTTCGTTTATTCAATGAACAAGGTTTGGAGGTGGATCATTTTCAAAGTGGATCTGATGCAATCATTGAATTGACCGTCCACTCATCCGAACCGGTTCCCAATTTTGTTTTTTCCATCGGTCTGGATGATGATTTGGGAACCAGGGTCACGCATCTTAGCAATGATACAACCCATCAGGTCATTCCGTTGCTTCCTTCGGGAACCTCAAAATTACGCTTTCATATACGTCGTTTGCCACTGCGCAATGGGATGTATACATTTACCTTATTTTCCTCCTCAGGTACAGAGATTTTAGATTGGTTGCAGGATGCGGGAAAGATAGACATTGAAAGTGGTGACTTTTATTCGACTGGAAAGATTACTCCGGAAGGTCAAGGAAAGGTATTTTTAGATTACTCAGCCATCATAAGTTAACATGATCACAGCTCTTAAAATTTTTAACCATCAAGTCAGTCATTTTAGACCTTTGGGTCTGATCGCAAAGCCATACAAGTACTTCTTTAGATGGAGAAAGTCTCTCATTGGAGGAAGGAACTCCATTCAAGATGAGTTACCATGGATAACGTTTGCTTCTATTGATTATATCTCAAAGCATCTTCGAGAAGATTCAAAAGTTTTTGAATTCGGAGGTGGAGGTTCTACTCTTTTCTTTCTGAAAAATAAAGCTTCCGTTTATACGGTAGAACATGATGAAAAGTGGTTTGAAGTGCTTCAAGGAATTGTACAACAAAAACCAGAGGCCAAGTGGAACGGATTCTTTATTCAGGCGGAGCAAGGAAATTTTTTGCCCAACCCTTCGCCTTCTGATCCCTCCCATTATAGCACCAATGATCAGTTTTATAAAGGAACGCACTTTAAAAATTATAGTACTAAGATTCTCGATTTTGAAGATGGTTTTTTTGATATGGTGTTGGTAGATGGTAGATCTCGGCCCGCTTGTCTTTATCACGCCCTCTCAAAAATCAAAAAGGGGGGATTGTTGATTTTGGATAATTCAGATCGTGAATACTACCTGACAGCACTGGAGAATGAAATAGACCGGGCGTTTACGAAGGTGGTTTTTGAATACGCGCCAAGTCCTTATTCAAGAGAGTTTACGCAAACAACAATCTGGGTAAAACGATAGGGTAATGGCTTTGGCTCCAATCATAATGTTTGTCTACAATCGACCTGATATGGTTGAGCAAACATTGAATAGTTTGGCTAAAAATGCATTAGCCTCTCAAAGTGAGCTTTATATTTTTTCTGATGGTCCTAAAGTGGATGCCAGTCAAGAGCAACAAGATAAAATCAATCAGGTAAGACGTGTTATTAGGTCTCAAAAATGGTGCAATCAAGTTGTGATCCTTGAGCGAGAGGTGAACATAGGTTTGGCGAAATCCGTTATGGATGGAGTGAGCACTATGCTGGAAAAATATGACAGGGTAATTGTTGTTGAAGATGACGTTGCTCTTTCTCCTTACTTTTTGGATTATATGAATGATGCGTTGGCCACTTATTGCAATGACGAACGCATTTTGTCAATAGGATCATGGAATTATTTTGCCCCTGCTGAAGCTTTTGATTCGGACCATTTTTTATTTCGATATCCAGATAGCATTGCGTGGGCAACCTACAAGAGAAGTTGGAGCCTTTTTGAAAAGGACGCCACCTCTGCTTTACAGACCCTAAGGCAATCAAAAAAAATGAGCTTGTTCAACGGCGATAATCATGCCCGATATTTTGAAGAAATGCTCCAAATGCAGATTGCTGGTAAAATCAACAGTTGGGCCATACGTTGGACAGCAACGGCCATAATCCATGATAAATTGACAGTTCTTCCGAGTATTACAATGTCGAAGCATTTGGGATTTGGGGCAGAGGCAACTCATGAAAAAACGGAAGTTGACTATAATGCGCATTTGGAACTGAGCAACCGAAAGTTGAATATTTTTGCCCTAACCAACAAAGGGGAAAGCACCGCAGCACTGAGCCATTGGATAACTTTTGTGAAGTCTAATTTTAATTTGGGTTCAAGTCCAAAATTGACGATCGTCGCAAGATTAAGAAGAAAGTTGGTTGGATTAATTAAAGGTTATGTTAAGAAGAATTTATAGAGCAATCAAACCTGTTCAGCCTTCGGTGGAGGAATCTTTGATACAGCGTGCAACGCGCACTCCGCGGTATACAGCTTGTTCATTTGAATACAGAGGTTTTAAATTATTTGCAAGTGATTTTATTTCTGTTGCCTATCAAATCAAAGAGTATTTTGGTGATGAGAGAATGAAGTTTACAGCTTCTTCAACTTCTCCACTCATCATAGATTGTGGGGCAAATGTTGGTATTTCGGTTTTGTATTTTAAGCAACTTTTTCCAGAAGCCAATATTCTAGCATTTGAACCCGATCCAAACATATCTGCATATTTCAAAAAGAATATGCAGGCAAACGGTGTTAAAGGAGTGCAATTGGAGGAGAAAGCTGTCTGGAAAGACGCGAACGGGATAAAATTTGGTGTTGAAGGTGCCGATGGGGGGTCAATCTTTTTTGAAGGGGAGAAATCTATTCAGATACCAACAACCCGCTTGAGGGATGTTCTTGAACAATATCCTGCAGTTGATTTGCTGAAATTGGACATTGAAGGAGCTGAAGTTGAAGTGATAAGAGATTGTCAGGATCAATTGAAGAAGGTTAAATTTCTTTTTATCGAATATCACTCTTGGATAGCCAATAAACAAGAGTTAGATGTTTTGTTGGCTTGTCTGGAAAGCAATGGTTTTCGATATTACATCCATTCAATTGGAAATCAAGCAAACAAACCATTTCTTCAAGTGGACGCCTACAATGGGATGGATGTGCAATTAGATATTTATGCAGTGAACCAAGCCTAGTTATGGATTTGAAGCTTCATCTATATCGAATTAAAGAGCGTTGGAAGCGAAAATACCATGGTATGAAGAAGGGCAATTGTATCGTTCTGTTGTATCATCGGGTTGCTAATTTGGAAAATGATCCTCAGCAATTATGTGTGAGTGTCGAGATATTTGAAGAACAGCTTCAAGCATTGAAAAAGACTCACTCCATTTTGAAAGTAAGTGAATTTTTCGAAATTTTAAATTCAAAAAAGACTTTTCCCAAAAATGCAGTGCTGATAACGTTTGATGATGGATATGCAGACAATTTTCAAAATGCCCTGCCTATTTTGGAGAAATTGAATTTGCAAGCGTTGTTCTTTATTGCAACAGCGCGATTGAATTCTAAAGATTTATTTTGGTGGGATGAATTGGATTTGATTTTTGATTCGGTGAAGCGGGGAACCGCAGATCTTGAAGATTTGGTCAAGAAATACGGATTGGAAACGACGGAGGATTTGTATCAATTTTATTTAATGAAGTGTAAGACTTCAGAAGCTTTGAGCAAGCGGAATTTTTTAATCGATGAATTGCGGTCCAGGATTACCTTGGATGAGTCCTTGAAAGCTCAATATGAATTTTTAAGCATTGATGAACTGAAAGCTTTGAGTCAATCAAAACATGCTGTTATTGGAGCACATACTGTTAACCACTTGTCATTGGGTCATCTACCATTGAATGAGCAACGCAATGAAATACTAGGGTCAATGAACCATTTGCAGGAAATACTTCAGATACCAATACGTCATTTTTCATTCCCGTACGGGGAGAGACACAATTATGCAAAGGAAACTTCCAGCCTGTGCCAAGAATTGGGATTGGAATCATGCGCGGCGAATTATTGTGATTATGTTGATCACACATCCCAGCTTTTTTCCTATCCCCGTTTTGTGGTTAGGAATGACAATGCTGTTATTCTAAAAGACAAATTACAAAAATTGATATCATGAAGGTAGTTCATTTGTCTACCAGTGATATGGGAGGGGCAGGAATAGCCGCTAAAAACTTGCATTTGAAGCTAACGCAGCTTCATTGGACATCATCAATGGTAACCAAGGTTAAACTGGGTTTTGATTTTGTTGGACATTTTTGCTCTCAGCCCAATCAAGAGGAACAAGTGAATCGCTCATTTCTCCAAAGAGTGAAAGCATCTTTGCAGTTCAGGCTACCATGGTTATTTCCGCGCAAAGCGTTCAGTCTGCAAGGAAGAGAAAAGGGATTTGAGTATTTCAGTTTGCCTTTCTCTGATTTGAATTTAAGTTCTATTCCTGCTATTCACCAGGCCGATGTGATTCATTTGCATTGGATTTCTGATCAATTTGTAGATTATCAAAAAGTGTTTGAACTGAACAAAAAATATGTTTGGACATTGCATGATATGAATCCATTTACCGGAGGATGTCATCACAGCGACGGTTGTATGCTATTCAATCAGGATTGTTCGAGCTGTTTCCAATTAAAAGGCACCCAACATGAAACCTATTCGAAGAAGATACTGGAATATAAGTTGAAGGCCTTAAGTAATTTAAGGGATGATCAAATGAAGATTGTAGCTCCTTCTGAATGGTTGTTGAAATTGTCCCAAAAAAGTATATGTTTCAGCCGCTTCGAGCATATCCATATTCCCAATGTCATTGATTTTAAGATTGCGGGAGCTGACAGAGAGGATATCCGAAAAGAATGGTTATTGGATGACAGGGAAATTGTGTTTTTGTTTGTGGCCCATGATGTGCGAAATACCCGAAAGGGATTAGGTACGCTTATGCATGCCATTGAAAATTTATCCGATAAATCCAATTTGGTTTTAATGGTTTTAGGCCAATCAGGTGGTTTGATGATAGAAGGTGTAAGGGTGTTGGAGTTAGGATTTGTCACAGATCAAACTGTTTTGAGGAATGCCTATTTAGCAGCCGATGTTTTTTTAATGCCGTCAATTGCTGAAAATTTTCCCAATACCATTATCGAGTCGCTTCTATTGGGTACTCCAGTTATTGCTTCTGCGGTTGGAGGGATTCCAGAACAACTTAATGAATCAAATGGCGTTTTAATTCATTCACATGACTATGAATCATGGATTAGCGGAATCAATTATTTTTTGCAAAATAGACACTTGTTTGAGAGAGGAAAAATGGCCAAGGAGGCCATGGGAAAATATAATTCAACGAGGATTACAGAGAAATACATCCAGGTATATCATTCATTATAAATAGCTGAGCATTGAGAGACATCACCATCATCACCATTAATTACAACAATGCCAAAGGATTGAAAAAAACAATGGATAGTGTTGTTTCTCAGTCATTTCAGAACTTTGAGTACATTGTTATTGACGGAGGTTCCCAAGATGATAGTGTCAATTTAATACACCAGACCTCGCGCATCGATTATTGGATAAGTGAAAAAGACAAAGGGATTTATGATGCCATGAACAAAGGAATCAACAAAGCCAATGGAAAATTTTGTTTGTTTCTAAATTCGGGAGATTATTTATTTTCAAGTGATACCCTTGAGTCCATTCATCACCTATTAACAGATGATGCTGATATTGTCTACGGGAATATGAAAATTGAGCATGAAAATGGTAATCTCACTGATGGATTCATGCCGGTGAACATAAGCCGCAGTCACATGCTTCGGGATACCTTATGGCATCCCGTTTCTTTTATTCGAACATCTTTGTTCCATCAATATGGGTTGTATGATTTGAAGTATTCAATAGTAGCGGATTACAAGTGGTTTCTTGATGTTATATTTAATCATAATGTGCGCTTGTTGCATGCGGATGGCTTTATTTCAGTTTTTGAAATGGGCGGAGTGAGCAGTTCAGCAGGTGCGCAATCAAAGTTGAAAGCCGAAAGGAGAGCTGCGCAAACAGAGGTTTTTGGAACCTTTTATATTGCTTTGTTTTATTTACAATTGAAATTTTATGGATATTGTAGTCGAATGCTTCAAAGGATAAAGTCGAAATGATATCTGTGATTATTCCCACCTATAACTACGGAAGATTCCTTAGTGAATGCATTGATTCTGTTTTGGCGCAAACAATTGACGATTGGGAATGTATCATTGTCGACAATGCGTCTTCTGATGATACAGAACAAATTGTCTTACAATACAAGCAACAAGATAATAGAATACGGTATTGCAAACTGAAAGAAAACAGAGGTCCATCTTCTGCCAGAAATGAAGGTGTAAGGCAATCGAGAGGAGAGTATTTGCTGTTTTTAGATGCAGATGATTTAATTGTCGAGCAGAAATTAGAAAACGCCTTGATTCTCTTTGAGAATAACCCGGATGCAACAGTCGTCTATTCCGATATGCGTTACTTTAAAGATGGAAATCAATCGCTTTTGTATTTCAGAATGGCCATGGACCCTGCTAATGATGTCCCATGGATGTCCTACAAAGAGGGGAGGAAGAAAGAGATGCTCCCTGAGTTCTTGCAAGGTAACCAAGTGGTAATAAGCTCACCAATCTTCAAAAAAACCGCTGTGGCGGAAGTGGGCTATTTTGACGAGACTTTGCTGCATTATGAAGATTGGGATTTTTGGTTGCGATTTGTGTTTTACGACAAAAAGTTTTTATTAGATCTCAATCCTAAGAGCTACACCCTCATTCGCGTTCATCAGAAAAGTCACAGCAGTAACAACGCACTTAAGATGTGGGTAGGTAGTGCAAGAATTGGAGTGAGATACCAAGATGAAGTAAGTGATTTTCACATGCGGATCCTGTTTAAACTTAAGACGCTGGGATCCTTTTTTTTGATGGATCAATTATTGTACAAAAGCAAACACGATAAGTTGTATTTGAAGCAAGCCTTGACTTTTTTAAATGAAAATTTTGCAGGTAAATACTACGGATATTTATTGAATTTGTTGAATCAGGAGAGGGAGTCCAAATGCATCAAAAAATTGAAGTTGTATTATGGAATGCAATACATTAGATTTATCATAACCAAGAAATTATGCCAGTTGTCTCTATATGTATCCCGACCTATAAGCAAATAGAGTGTTTGAATAAATGTTTGGATTCGGTATTGGTTCAAGACTTTAAAGATTTTGAATTAATCATTTCGGATGATACACCAGACAAGAGTGTTCAACGCTTTATTGAGGAAAAACTGAAAGGTGTGCAATACTCCTATTTTCACCATTCGCCCTCTCTAGGCTCACCCAGAAATTGGAATTTTGCTATCGCGAGTGCCAAGGGCGAGTACATTAAAATCATGCATCATGATGATTATTTTTCTTCTTCTAGAAGCTTGTCACTTATGGTGGAACACATTCAAGCTGAGGATGCTGATTTTTTGTATACCGCTGCGCATGTCATTTACAAAAGAGGCAATACCCAGCGCATCCAACGAACCACTCCAAAACAATTGCGAATTTTATCTCGTGATGCGGCCTTTTTGTTTTTCAAGAATGTTATCATGGGACCATCGGTTGTTTTGTATAAAAATCAGGAGTCCTTTTTTGATGAGTCTCTGATTTGGTTGGTTGATATAGACTTTTATATTTCGAAAATGAAAGGAAAGCGTTTCAGTTATATTGATGAACCACTGATTTCATTGGTTCACAATGTAGAGGGGCAAATTTCTGATCAAGTGCAATTCAACAAGGAAATTCAAATTAGGGAGCATGTGCTGTTATTCAACAAGCTTTGTGCACATGTAAAAAACGTTAAGCCTTATCATTCGTTTTTCGATTATTTATTCTTTGATTTTAAAATTCAAACGCTCGAAGACCTGCTTACAATTGTTCCAAGGGCAGCGGAAAACAAAGATTTCTTTATTAGCGTTATCCATGGTGTGAATAAAAATCGCTGGTTAAAGTCTTTCTTAAGAAAGTGTTATGGCAGTCGATACAACAACTACATTTTCAAACTAGAACAATTCCAACCCTAGTTTTATGCCAGAAGTTTCAATTGTTATGTCAGTGTACAATGGAGAACAATTTCTCCGTCAGTCTATTGATAGCTTGTTAAATCAGACCTGGAAAGATTTTGAGTTGATTATTGTAAATGATGGCTCATCAGACAGCAGTGCAAAGATCATCCGTAGTTATCAAGACAATCGTATATTGTCGTTGGACAATGAAGTTAACAGAGGATTAATTTTCTCTTTGAATAGAGGAATAGAATCCGCATCTGGTCGATTTATAGCCAGAATGGATGCTGATGATATTGCTTTGCCGTATCGTATAGAGCGGCAGCTTCAATTTTTACGCGAGAATCCCAATATTGCCATTTGTGGCTCTTCCACCTATCATTTATTGAACAATAAATTGACTTTCAAACCTTCTCACTCAGAACATGACGAGATTGCATGTTGGATGCTCTTCAATAGTGCGCTTGTGCATCCCACACTGATGTTCAGAGCGTCTGTTTTTGAAAATGAAGAGATCATATTTGACTCTGCTTTTCCTCATGCAGAAGATTATGAATTGTGGTCTCGATTATTGTTTAAGCATAAAATGGTTGTTTTAAAGGAGCCGCTTCTGCAATATCGTATTCATAAGAATCAAGTAACGAACAAACACAATCAAGTGCAGTTGGATTCAGCAAATAAGGTGAGAGAGAGGATTCTACATCAGGCAGGTTTTGTTTTTAATGACAAACAATTTGAGTTGCATTGTAAGATTGGTTCTTCAGTATTGATCACCGATATCGGAGATCTTCAATCGATGGGTGCATGGTTGATAGAATTGTATGAACAAAATAGACATTTGTCTTTTGTGCCTGATGGGATTATGAGATCAGCGGTACATAAGCTATGGGAAGATGCTTGTGGAAACACCAATTTGGGTTGGTCAGCGTTTTATCATTTTTTTCAATGCCCTATTCATCACTTTGGAAAATCCAATTGGATTAAACTAGCCGCGAAATGCCTCATTCGTCGATTTCAATAAAAGGTTGAATTTCTTCAAGAAAAGTGTTCGCCCATCTATTCCAATTGAGGGATTGTTCGAACAAATTTCTTGTGCTAAAACACAACGAAGAATAACTGTCGGGATGTTGAATGTAACTACAAATTTTTTCTGCATAGGGTTGACCATTGGCATGATAGTCAAACAAATGTCCATTGACCCCTTCACTGACATGACCTTCTACTCCGCCAGTTAAACAGGATAGGATGGGAAGGCCATAGGCACTGGATTCGCAGAATACAATCGGAGTGCAATCAAATCGTGTGGGGAGAATAAAGAAATGATGGGTTAAAAAAAGCCCTTTCAACGTGTCTAATCCTTGAATAGAATTTTTATCTACAAATGGAATGATGCGGACTTTTGGGTGTGCAAAGTCATCTGGCGGAACACATCCAACAATGGTCAATGAGGCATTGATGCCTTGCTCATTCAATCGATTGATGGCATCTACGGCAATATCAGCGCCTTTGTTTTTCCATGAAGTGCCAATAAAAAGCAACTGGCATGCACCCGCGAGATTTCTATTCTCAATGTTGATTTTGATTTCCTCATGTTTAGGTAATTCATCCATGTTGGCGCCAAATGGTAAAATACTGCTTTTTTCTACGGGGATGTTGTATGAATGAATGGCCTGCTCAGCCGCCCAACGGGAAGAAAAAAAAATGCGTGACGCCTTTTGCATCGCCAGTTGGTCAGTAGCGATGCTTTGTTTTTTTGACCAATCCCAAAGCTGACTGAGTACGTTGTGATAATTGATGGCACCTGCAATGGTGCGATCAAGGATATAAAAAATGGGTTTGTTTGTTTTGAGGTAGGCTCCGTATTCTGTACCGCCGCATATTACCACAATGTCATGATCTACTTCATTGAGTTTTTGGGTAAAAATTCGACCAAAGGCTTTGGCGTAGGGGATAGAATGCCGATAATCAATTCGTTTTTTGAAAATTCGAAGTGAAAGTTGGTTGGCCAACATAAAGAACCATCGGATCATCTTAGGCCGCTCTGGCCCAAGCGCAATGACTTCTGACACCGATGCAGACAAAGATTGAAAAGCATAATGGGCTGTGCCAGACCATGCATGTTTGTTCAAAGGTGAAGTCTCAGTGATATAGGCTATTTTAATTTTTTTGGTTGGCTTAGGCATTGCGGTTGCAAAGTAAATTTTTTTTAATTGCTGCCAAAGTGCAAATGCGGGTATTGTTGATATCTTTATGCCTTCAGGTTGAGCATGAGCAAGGAAATGGAAAAGGATTCAGCGCCGATGAAGGTTTTATTATTGGCGGATATTGGGTCAGAACATACAGAGCGTTGGGCCTTGTCATTGGCTCAACGCGGTATTCATGTTGGACTATTCAGCTTCAACACGGCATATCATCCTTGGTATGAAGGGATAAAGAATATAGAGCTTTTATTTGAACCCAAGCAACGCATAGGCGGAATTTCTTTTTTAGAAAAAGTCAATTATTTTAGATATCTATTACCATTAAAAAAGGTACTTAAAAGTTTTAAACCTACCGTCTTGCATGCGCATTATGCATCAAGTTACGGATTGCTCGGCGCACTCTCTGGTTATCAACCTTTGATAACATCTGTTTGGGGTTCTGATGTCTATGAGTTTCCCAATCAGAATGGATTGTATGCTTTGTTCTTGCGATTTGCTCTGTCTAGGCCGCAATTGGTATGTTCTACAAGCCATTGTATGCGCAAAGAAGCGATGCGATTTACAAAGCAACCCATAGAAGTTATTCCTTTTGGAATCGACATAGAACGATTTCATCGTCAGGATGCACCATTGCCCTTGACCAATGATCAGCAAGTAAATATTGGTTGTATTAAGACAATTGATGAGAAATATGGTACGGAAATTTTAATCAATGTATTTTATCAATTGCAATTGCATTTTAGTACAAAATCACTTCGTTTGTTTTTAATAGGTGACGGACCGCAACGCTCCAAAATGGAAAATTTGGTCCGTGATCTCAAGATTGCGGACAAGGTTGTTTTTACTGGACGTATTCCACATGAAGAGATTCCTGTTTGGCATAGAAAGCTGGATGTTTATGTGAGTTTATCTACTTGCAGAGAGAGTTTTGGTGTTTCATTGGTGGAGGCCATGTCTTCAGGGTCATGCATAGTGGCTTCAGATGCGGACGGATTCAGTGAGGTTTTGGGTGAGGGCAATCGATGCGGATACTTAGTTTCCAGAAACTCAGAGGAGGAGGCTTTTCAAGCAATATGTCAATTGATAACCTCTCCATCCAATGCGTTAAATCAGGCCTCAGCTGCAAGACAAAGAGCCGTTGAATTATACAATTGGCAGAGAAATGTAGATGAAATGCTGTTGGTTTATGAAAAGCAGAATTTGAAATGGAATGAACAGAAGAAGCAATGATATCTTCCCAAATTGAATAGGCTAGCATGATAGAGAGAATATCGACAACAATCAAAGGATGGAATTGGACCTTAGCCGATTGGTCTTTGGCTTGGATTTTATTTTTTTCTGTTGTTCAGCAAAGATGGTCTCCAATTGGTTTTGGTATTTGGATAATACTTGCACTTAAAAAAGAGCGTTGGAGTGAATGGAGGACATTATTAAAAAAAATGTTCTCAGGAATATCGGGCATACTGATTGCCTATTTTTTGTGGCTTTCGATCGGAGTCATTTGGTCAGATCAAAATGCATTGGCCATTGGAAAGTTAGAGAATAAACTCAGTTTCATTTTGTTTCCTTTGTTGTTTCATTTTTCAGTTTTGAAAATGAGCGTGAAGCAATGGAAATTCGTATTTATTGCGGGGCTGGCATGTGTTCTTCTTTTGAATGAAGTGTTGGCTGGGATGAAATGTGTGGATGCAAGTTCAGGAAATTGGATTGAATTTTTTTCAGGATCGGTGTTTTCACCATTTATGCACCGCAGCTATCTCGCCTGTTATTTGTGCTTGGGGCTTGTATTGTTGTCTGATTTAAAGACAAATGAAAATAAAAAATGGGTATTGATTTTAATGATTTTGTTCTCAATAGGCGTGATTCAGACCTTATCTAAAATCGGTATAATTATCTGGGTCATGTTATTGGGTATGTATGTTTTCGGAGAAGTGAAAATGGCCTCAAAAAAGAAGCAATTGTCGGCTTTAGCCGCAGTGATTGGTGGCATGGCAATGATAGGGTCCGTTATGGGTGAAAGTATTTATGAGCGATTTAATAATATTGGACAATCCATGAGCGAAATGCAGTTGTATAATAATTCAACGGTGGAAAGTAACGCAGCACGATTAATCATGTGGAATACTTCTTTGGAATTGGTAAAAGAGAATTGGTTTTGGGGATATGGCACAGGTGATGCGGATCTGGTTTTGAAAACAAGGAATGTGGCATTGGGAAATGCGGGGGTAGCGGAAGAGGGATTGAATTCACACAATCAATTTCTCACTTCATGGTTGCAACTGGGTTGCGTGGGAATAATGATTTTGATTTTCCTATTTATTCAGGCTTGGAGAAGGTCAGGGAATAGATGGGTGGAATCAGCTATTGTGACTATTTTCTTTTTAAATCTCTTGGTGGAGTCATTTTTAGAGACCCAATCAGGGGTGGTGCTATTTGGCGTTTTTATGGTTCTGATGTTTGATTTTAAAAATCAAGAAGGGCAGTCATCCGTGGTTTAACTCATGGTTTAAAAATGCTACAACGCTATTCGGAGTTCTAATTTACCGCCCAATCCTTGCTCAATGATGCGTTGAAGGGTGGATAGGCGCACTTCTTTGAGATTATTTTCCACTTTTGAAATATAGGCTTTGTTGGTACCGCATTTTTCTGCCAGCGCTTGTTGGGAAAGACCTTTTTCTTGACGAGCCAATTGAATCATGAGTCCCATCTTGTAAACCTCAAAACCTTTTTCGAATTGCTCACGTTTTTTGCTTCCTCTTTTGCCGAATTCCAATTCTATCAATTCATCTAAAGATCGGGTGTTATTTTTCGTTTTCATATTCTTTTTTTATTTTAAGTGCTCTTTCAATTTCTTGTGTTGGTGTTTTTTGTGTTTTCTTTTGAAATCCGTTACCAAGTATCACGCAGTTTCCATTGTCAAAAAAGCAAAATATTCTAAAAGAATCACTTCCCAATTGAATTCTCATTTCGTATAATCCGTTTGTTCCTTCAATGTGTTTGAGATATTCGATGGGGATAATTTTCAGCTCTTCAAAAATTTTTATGGTCCAATAAATTTTTTCTTTGACTTTTGGTCGCTGGGTGGACAAGAATTCAAAGAAGTAATTTTTATATGCAATGACAGATCTAACTCTCATAGCTCAATGGTTTTACAAAGATAATGAAGTAGTCAGATTGGACTACATTTTTTACTGGCAATATTTCAAATTTTATTAGCCAATCGGTCAGGGGTATTTTTCGATGATTCATGTTGTTTTTTTACAAAGTTGAAATGTTGATGCGCTCGGAACAAGAAACATATAAGGTGCATATAAGGCATAAGGTGATGGGTGATGAGGAGATGAAGTGATGAAGAGATGAGGTGTTAATGCTTGATTTAGCTTGATCGTTTTCCAGCTCCGTAGGAACGGTATCTTAATCATCAATGCGAATGGGAGCCGAGTTGTAATCGTATTTGAACAAGTAATTGAAAATTGGAAATCTAGTGCTGATTTGTATCCTACTTCTCTTATATTTGATAAAACTTTTTTGATCATGAGAAAATTCTACTTCTTGTTGTTTTTGGTTAACGCGATACTCATTTTATCAGGCAAGGCAACAGCCCAAACTCTCCCCGCCTACCTCCCCTCCAACGGACTAGTAGCTTGGTATCCGTTTAATGGCAATGCCAATGATGAGAGTGGGAATGGGAATGAATTCGTTAATCCTAATTTTAGTTTTAGTACCTCATCGGAATTTGATTCCTGTGGTAACATAAATGAATCGGTGATTGAGTATTTTCCGATTCCCACAATGATTGGTTCAAATTGTACTTTCTCATTTTCTTACTTGTCTACAAGCATAAGTCAAAATATGCCAATTCATATAGGAAATTTATCTATGAATTGGATTACGGTTATGTTGGAAAATCAAAATTTGTTATTATCGTTGAATTCAGGAGGAAATACCCTGAACTACTATTGTCCGGGAAATTTTACAATTAACTCATGGCATAATATAAGTCTGATATTTTCTGCTAACGGAACCATTGATATTTGGGCAGACGGGATAAGTTATGGAATCTTATATTGGACATCTGAAATATATGGGAATATCTTTTTTAATTCATTTGTTGACGGTGAGATGATATATCCAAGTCCTGCAGTCTCGGGGGATTTCTATTTGGACGATATTTCATTTTACAATAGAAAACTTACCTCAAAGGAAATTCAAGCAATTCAAACAAAAACTTCTGTTTCTCAAATTGTGGAAATGACCCAATCACCCCCAGGCATCCCTTACCAAGCCGTTGTGCGCAATGCCAACGGACAGGTGGCGGCCAATGCTCCAGTAATGACAAAATTCACGTTGTACCAAAACACAACGGATGGAGCGGTGGAGTACCAAGAGACCCATGCCCTTACCACCAACGCTCAAGGATTGGTATCAGCGGTTATAGGACAAGGCACTGCAGTGCAAGGCACCTTTGCCGGCATCAACTGGAGCAACACCACCAAGTTTTTGCAGGTAGAGGTAGATTTAGGAAATGGCTATGTAGATCTCGGCACGCAACAATTGATGAGCGTTCCCTTTGCCTTGTATGCCGCCAATGGGCCAGTCGGTCCGCAGGGGCCAGCCGGACCGCAGGGACCTGCGGGAGCGGATGGGGCAGCTGGAGCGACAGGACCGCAGGGGCCGGCGGGAACTGGTGGGCAGGATGGAAGTAGCATCAGCTCTGTTGTCATTCAAAACAACCATTTGATGGTAACATTGTCCAATGGTACTGTGATGGACGCTGGAGCGGTCCTTACTGAGGGATGCACCAATAGTGCAGCGTGTAATTACCAGAGTAATGCACTTTATGACAATGGTTCATGTTTGATTGTGGGGCAAACTTGTGATGATGGGGATTTTTTAACAATTGGTGATGTTACTGATGAAAGCTGTCAATGTGTTGGTACTTATATGATAGGCTCAGAAATAGCTGTAGGAGATAGTCTTTTTGGGGGTAAAGTTGCCTACTTGTTTCAACCGTCAGAAATGGGATATGTCGAAGGTGAAATTCATGGTATTATTGCCGCTTATAATGATTTACCTGATTTGTATCACTGGGGTTGTGTCGGAGGTGACATCAATGGAGCTGAAGGTGTTGATGTTGGTGATGGTGCTCAGAATACTGCGGATATGGTGAGTAACAATTGTGGAACAGCTGCGATAACTGTTTGGAATTTAATTGAGAACGGTTATACAGATTGGATTTTACCATCAATTGGAGAGTTGGATATTCTTTACGATAATAGGCTATCCATTGGAGGTTTTTCTGAGGTGCAGTATTGGTCCTCATCTGAATACGATCCATTAGGAGCATGGATTTTAAATTTTCAGACAGGAACTCAGTCAAATAACTATAAGCATTTTTATTTTTATAATGTTAGACCTATAAGATATTTTTAGAAGTGAACGATTCGGGAAGGAGCCTCCATCCAAAAAGACGGAGGAAATTCATAAAGATATTCCCGGTTTTTTGGCTTTAGTCAATGACCCAACCAGAAGGGAAAGACTGTGATCTTTTTCTTTCTGTGTTTGAATGCAATTGATCAATTCGCTGTATATCTCTTCGAGTCAGCGTGTCGTTACGGCTAACGTGATTTTACTTCCATAAGGTTGGCTTCGGTCATATATTATTGAAGATGAAATTAAGCAGCATCTCTATTTTTATTATTCATTGATTTCAATTTCTTTTTAGCATTCTCTGCTTTAATCGCGTTCATTAATTTTCTGAAATCAAGAAGTTCTTCATCTGTCCAAGGTTGCGATTGAACAGTGAAGTTAGCATTTTTAGGCTCTTTAATTAGTCCCATTTTTTTTATGATTTAAAATATTGTGATATTAATCTTAATGCCGCTCGGGTTTCAATAAACATTCTTAAGCCTCGAAAATGAGTTGCGTAGAGTGATTCTTGATAGTGTTTTATTAATGTTGTTTTGGCATCAAATGCAAGAAATCCCTGGTAACCTTTGTCAACAGAAACCTTACAAGCAAAGGCAACTAAATTTCCAGGAACACCCAAATAAACTTTGTTCTTGTTTTTGTTGAATTTTGCACTTTCAATAAGATGCATAAATATATGGTCTTGCTTGTCTTCTATACTTACCAGCCCTTGAATGATTGTTGGGTTATTTATTGTTGTTAGTTTATATACCTCTTTTGTTCTGTCCTTGATTTCTTCGACCCAGTTAAACTTCCAATCTGCTTTGTGAACTTCACTTACATTTTTTAATGTCATTCTTGTCACGACTGTATCAAAAACCTCTCCGGTAGAAGTGTTTTCGATAGAGTTCGTTAGCTTGTCAATTATAAATTCTAAAGGATTTTGTGTTTTCCTATTCATAGTCTAAAAATACGAAAAATGCATGAATGTTCATCCCAACATTTTGACAAATTGGGATGTACGGAATTTTTGAGAATGCTATTGTTAAACCCCAATCTATAGCGCAGTATCTTATCACTGGATGCTATTTAAAACGTTAAGTTCACAAGGGTTTCGCAAAGTCCGCAGAATGGCTTGATTCTATGCCGCTATTCTACCCCCTTTTTCCCTAAATTTGCAACACTATTTATGCGAAAGGTTAGAGTTAGATTTGCACCCAGCCCCACAGGGCCGCTGCACATGGGTGGCGTGAGAACCGCCCTATACAATTATTTGTTTGCCAAAAAACACGGCGGTGATTTCTTGCTCCGCATTGAAGATACCGACCAAGGTCGTTTTGTCCCCGGTGCTGAACAATACATCATCGAGGCGCTAAAATGGTGCGGTATTGAACCCAATGAAGGTGTCGGATATGGTGGTGATTGCGCCCCTTATCGCCAGAGTGAACGCAAACCCATGTACAAACCTTATGCTGAAAAATTAATCGCAGCGGGTTGGGCCTATTACGCTTTTGATACCCCAGAGGATTTGGACAATATCCGCAAACAAGCAGAATTGGCCAAAATGCCCAATTGGCAATACAACTCCATCTCTCGCATGACGATGAAGAACTCCCTTACCTTGCCAGCGGATGAGGTAGAGAAGCGCTTGGCGAATGGTGATCCTTACGTCATTCGTTTCAAAATGCCCCGTAATGAAGAGGTGAGATTCCAAGATTTGATTCGCGGTTGGGTTGTATTTTCTACCAACGAGCTGGATGATAAGGTGCTGTTCAAATCAGATGGCATGCCCACCTATCACTTGGCCAATGTCGTGGACGACATGACCATGAACATCTCTCACGTTATTCGAGGTGAGGAGTGGTTACCCAGTGCGCCGCTGCACGTGATGTTGTACAAAGCCTTTGAGTGGGAAGCACCGTTATTTGCGCATTTGCCTCTGATTCTAAAACCAGATGGCAATGGCAAATTGAGCAAGCGTGATGGCGATCGTTTGGGTTTCCCTGTATTCCCTTTGGAGTGGAAGGATCCAGAAACAGGAGCCATCTCCAGCGGATACCGTGAGCGTGGTTATTTCCCCAAAGCCTTTATCAACATGTTGCTTTTGTTGGGATGGGCGCCTGGCAACAACCAAGAGATTTTTACCGAACAAGAAATGATTGATGCGTTTACCATCGAGCGCATTGGTAAGAGTGGCTCTAAGTTCGATCCCGATAAAACCAAGTGGTTCAATCAGCAATATTTGCGCGCTACTCCGCATGCTGAATTGGCTGCCATGCTGCAACCTTTGTTGAAGGAGAAAGGCATTGAAGTGAGTTTGGAATACACGGAGAAGGTAGTAGGAATGATGATGGAGCGTGCGGTGTTTGTGGAGGATATGTTGGAAGGAACGTATTTGTTCCAAGGTCCTGAGCAGTATGATGCAGAGGCTGTTGCCAAGAAATGGAAAGTAGGCGAGTCAGCGGCCATTATTCAAAAATGGGCGGATGTGATGAATACCATTGAAGATTTTTCTCTGGAGAATATTGAAAACCGCTTCAAGCAATTTTTGCAAGAGGAAAGTTTGGGCATGGGTGCCGTAATGCCGTTGTTCCGATTGTTGTTGACGGGTACATTGACGGGACCTGCAGCAGCGCAAGTGGCATCGGTCATTGGAAAGGACGAGGTCATGCGCCGTGTGGCCCATGGAATAGCAAAGTTGGGTTAATCGGAAAATGGTATTAAAAGACAATGGGAGTAATTTACGTTAACAACATTGAAGTGCAGGCCAACCATGGTTGCTTGGAGGAAGAGGCCATCATTGGCGGTAAGTATTTGATTGACGCCGTTTTTCATGTTGATGTGAAGAAGGCCGCGCAATATGACGACTTGAGCCTCACCATTGACTATGTTGAGGTGACCAATATTGTCCGCCGAGAAATGGCGATACGTTCCAAGTTGATAGAAGCTGTCGGTTACCGCATTCTCAATGCACTCAAAGCCAGGTTTGCCGAAGCTGAGAGCATTCGTATTAAATTGACCAAAGTAGCACCGCCCATCCCGGGTCAAGTGGAAAGCGTGAGCATTGAATTGCGCACGCACTAATAAGTTTCATCTCATGAATTGGCCCATTAATTGGCCAATCGCGCAGCAGCTTCCCTGGACCAATGGTCGGTTTGGAACAGATCGTTCAATGTCGGATTCTCAATCAAAGTGTGGTGTTTCATCACGGATTCCACCAATTGAGCAATTTCCAAATAACCAATCTTGTCCTGCAGAAATAATGCTACGGCAATTTCATTCGCGGCATTCATCACGCAAGGCAATGAGCCACCAGCTGACATCGCATCATAGGCCAAATGTAAACACCTAAAAGTTTCCTTATCTGGTGCTTCAAAGGTTAGATTGGGAAACTGAGCAAAGTGAAATCTCGGGAAATCTGCGGGCAAACGCTGGGGATAACCCAATGCATATTGAATAGGCAATTTCATATCCGGCAATCCCAGTTGTGCTTTAAGACTACCATCTTGAAACTGAACCAAACTGTGGATGATAGACTGCGGATGAACAATGACGTCTATTTGATGGGGCTGTAAATCAAACAACCATTGGGCTTCAATCACCTCCAATCCTTTGTTCATAAGGGTAGAGGAGTCAATGGTAATTTTGGCGCCCATGCTCCAATTGGGATGTTTGAGCGCTTGTTCTTTTCTGATTCCCTTCAAGTCCTCAATGGCTTTTCCTCGGAATGGACCACCGCTGGCCGTCAAAATAATTTTTTCAATGGGGTTGTGCCATTCGCCTGCCAAACATTGGAAGATGGCGCTGTGCTCTGAATCTACTGGATAGAGGTTCACACCATTTTCTTTGGCCAGTTGGGTAATGATTTTCCCTGCTACCACCAATGTTTCTTTGTTGGCCAATGCAATTTGCTTCTTGGCTTCAATGGCTGCTACCGTGGGCTTTAAACCTGAAAATCCCACCAAAGCAGTCAATACAATATCGATGCTCTCAGATTGTACTATTTGACAAAGACTTTCTTCGCCGGCGTAAACCTTAATACCTGCATCAAACAAGGCATCTTTCACTTTGGTGTATTGGCTTTCATCCACTATGACCACTGCATTGGGGTTGAATTGCAACGCCTGTTGAATCAATAAATCAGCATTTTTCTGCGCAGTCAAAACCTCTACAGAGAATTTCTCTGGATGGGCTTCAATGACTTCCAATGCTTGTGTTCCAATGGATCCTGTGGATCCCAGTATGGCGACGCCTCTCTTCATGAGGCTAAAATACATCAAGTGGGGAATTAACTCTTCACGAAAGAACGATGAAGTCTTTTCCCGTCATTCATTTCTAAGGTGATGAAGTACATTCCGTTGGCCCAGCCGGCAACATCAATGATCGTGTCATGGGCATTAATCATGGTATTTTGAATTACCTGACCCACGCCATTCAAGATGGTGATCTGTTGGATGACTGAACTGGCGTTGATGTTGAGCACATGGTTGGTGGGGTTGGGGTAGATGGCAAATGAGATGTCATTTTCTTCAATTTGTACAACACCGCTATTATCTGCATTGAAGGTGGTAGCCATGAATTGCAAGGAGCCAGCGTTTCCGTTGGGATAGCGACCAAAACTTACATCACTTTGTTGGGCAGGGTAGGTGATGTTGTCCAAAATGTTGGTTCCATCCGTGAGCATCAACGAACCTCCAAGAGCACTCAACTTGAAGTTGGTGTGCGCACTCAATTGCCATGCATCATTATCAGCCCATATCATAGAGAATCCCTGAGGAGCAATAAGCATAGAAGGTAGTGGCCACTTGTTCAAAGCAGCACCATCATCGGTTAAATATAAACCTTGAAGATTGATGATGTTGTTGGAGTTGTTATAAAGTTCAATCCAGTCGTCATCTTCAGCGTATTCATCCAATTGAATGCTGTTGCTGGCCAGTAATTCGTTGATGCTGATATCACCGATGGCGTAGGGTTGCGTGTTGAAATTTTTATTGAAGAATTCATGCTCGGCACGAGCGGGTAGAAAGATTCCAGCGTTGTCATTGTCTGCATAGAAATAATATTCCACATGGGTTCCGTTTGCGCTGATGAGTGCTCCAAATCGTCCATCACCTGCCGTTCCATCTTCAGAAAGTCCATTATCTTGCAATTGAATTTTAGTAAATCGTTTTGTTTTATCGAAACGATATCCCAACCAAACAGAGATATTGTTGGATGATTCCACTGAAATGGAAAAGTTGTTTTGAAAGTCAATGGATTCTGAAATGATGGGATTGTTTAAAGTAGGTGCTACTTGTTGGAATTCTGTCGTGGATTGGAGATAGGTATTTCGGGCATCCATCAGCAATTGAATGCCAGGAACCGAACCACCGCCAGGTCCGCCGCCACCTCCCGTAGTGTTGGTTGAGAGACTGCTATTGAATTGGGCGTACGAATAAAATTTATAAGGGTCAGCATTGACAGCCGCATCAATGGTATTCATGATGCTTTGGGCTTCTGTCACATACCAACCATTGGCAATGCACTCGTTCATGATGGTTTTCATGTGGGCGATGTACATGTGCTTGTAACTGGGAATGGCGAGCAATTTTGAAATCAAAGGGTGAGCTGTGCTGGTGCTATTGTATAGGACACTTGTAGTGGACTGATTTCCCCCCGGCGCTTGACCAACAGGAAATCCTCCGAAGCTCATGTTCAAATCCCATACAGTAGGAATAAATTGATTATTGCGGTCTTTGTAGAGGTAATAGTTTTGTTTGAATTGCCCTGAGTAAGAATCTAAATTGACAACAGCCACATTGAAGGCCAACATCCACATCACCCGATCGATGTCCATGCTGTTGTTAAAAACGGTGGTGAAATTATTCAAGGTGTCAATCATGCCAATCAAATCATTCCAACCGCTGTTGGATTGCATTTCGTATGAGTTGTAGTATGAAGATTCACTGGCACCTAGGTAAGCCAAGTTGGGGCTGGCGGAAGAGCCTGGACCAGCGCCACCCACAGGATTACACTTGAAAAACGAACCCTCGGCTGAGTAGTAATGATCACCATTGAACCGTTCATCAATAGACTGGGCATTGCTGTATAGACCTCTTAATTGTCCATTGATATATACATTGGCGAAATTGGCTTTTGGACAATCCATATAATTTTGTAATATGGCATAGGAGAGAAATTCTCGGATAAAACTGGGGTCGGAAAAACCATTCCCTAGTTTAAGGTCCGTGCAATGGTCATAATGCGCCTTTTTGTGCACATAATCCAATTTGATGTGCAACGGGTTTTTATTGTTATTAGCGTTGTAAGAGCTATTCCCTTTGTATTTTACACCCACACTGTCGTAGGTAATGCCATTGATGATGACAGAGTCTGCAAGGATATATCCTTCTGATCCAGCTTTTGCTGTATCCATTTGGTAATCCCAATTGGACACCCCGAAATAAATTTCGAATTCTTGGATACTGTTGAAATCATACAATAAATCCTGTGATTGATGGGGGAGAGACGATAGGATTAAAGCTAATAGGGCAACGATTTTTTTCATCTTACGAATTAAATTAAAGTTATGAGAGCATGAACATCGCTGAAGGTTAAAATTGAATTAACTGATTTTTGTCAATCAAATTCGTTAATTTTTTTTCGAATGCTATAAAAATCATTATATTCGCATAGACGAATCGTTACATTGGAAACACCACGCGGATGCTCTCGAGGAGAACAGCACTTGGAAATGTTGTTCTACGCCTATCAGATGTTTGAAGGTGGAGCCTCCTATTATGGTTATCGTGGGACAATGCTGGATCACTTTACGGAAGCCATCTTGGATTTAGGTACCCACGTAAAGCATGTGAGCAATGAAAACACCACCTTAAAGAAGCGCGCTTCTTTTTTAATGGTAGAATGTTTTCAGAATATTCTCAGACATGGCATTCAAGAAGAAAGTGGTGAAGCTGAAGGTTTTTTCGGATTTTTTTCTTCAAAGGATTTTTTAACCATCAATACCATCAACGGTATCAATTCCTCTTCAGTGGAATCATTGAAGACAGCATTGGATGAGGTCAATGGATTGAGCCCTGAAGAGAAGAAAAAGCGTTACCGTGAAATAATCCAAAATGAAAGTTTTGGAGATGAGGGTGGAGCAGGATTGGGTTTGATTGAAATTTCTCGCAAGTCGGGTTCTAAATTGGAGTATGAAATGGAGCCCAAGTTGGACGATAAGTATTGTTTTCACCAGCAGGTAAATGTCCATTATAATGATCTCCCCATCATACCTCCTCAAATACAATTCACAAAAATGGTGGAGAAGTGGATGGCAGAGAATGCCATACATATGATTTACAGGGGAAGGTTAGATCATGAAAGTTTGCAGCCCATCATTGATATCATGAGTGGAATGGCCAAATCGGGGCAATGGGATAATTTGGGCAGATTAATGGACACCTTGAAAGAAATTCAGCAGTCGTTGTTTGATACAGATGCGCAAAGTGGAATTATTTTGGTGGGACATAGCGGGGGAGAAAAGTTCATTCAAATCGGGATAGAAGTTTTGCTAGAGGAGAAAATAGCCCTCTGTGATTTGGCACGAATGCAGTTCAAGGCGCAACAATGGAAATCAGAGGATGCACATCGTCCTTTTGCGGCTTGTGTCTCAAAACTGCTCGAGGCCAACAAGGAATTGTTTGGTTTTCAACTGGTCCCTTAAGAAAAGTAAATTTTTTTTTGGGATTGTAGTTTGTTTCGAGTATATTTGCCCTCCAATTTTAGAAGAAAATGGCAAATCATAAATCAGCAATCAAGAGAATTCGTTCCAATTACGCCAAGCGCGTTCGCAACCGTTATTACCACAAGACAACGCGTAATGCTTTACGCAAGTTGCGTGCTTTGACTTCAAAGACAGAAGCTTCTGCTTTGTTGCCAAAGGTTGCTTCTATGTTGGACAAATTGGCCAAGAACAACGTGATTCACGCCAATAAGGCTTCTAACTTAAAGAGCAGTTTGGCTCTTTTCGTGAATGGTTTGAAATAAGCGGCATAATTTGCATATAACTTATAGGACTGAAAAGCCCGTCTCATTGAGGTGGGCTTTTTTATTTTGCACCACGATGAAAACGAATGAAGAATTGTGGTGTTCTACACAAGATTTACCCCGAGAGAAATTAATGAACCGAGGGGTAGATGCATTGTCCAATCAAGATTTGATTGCGCTCATTCTTGGGAGTGGATCAAAAGATGTTCCTGTGATGGGCATGGCACAGGCGATATTGGAGAAAGGATTTGGTAAGTTGACCAAGCTGTCGCAATTTTCAGTGCAAGATTGGCTATCGATCAAAGGAATTGGGTTTGGCAAGGCGGCGGTGTTAATGGCCGTTTTTGAATTGGCAAGAAGAAGAAGGTTTGAAGAGTTTGAGAAGAAAAAGTCCATTTCATGCTCTAATCATGCCTTTGAATATTTGGTAAAACATTTAGGAGATTTGACCCACGAAGAATTTTGGATTTTGCTTTTGAACAGAAACAATACTGTAATTACAGCAAAACGTATCAGTGAAGGTGGTTTGACGGCTACTTTGGTAGATCCGAAAAAGGTGTTCTCATTGGCGCTACAGCATCATGCCAACGCCATTATTTTAGCGCACAATCATCCCAGTGGGAGTTTGGTACCATCAGATCATGATATCGATATCACCGCTAAATTACGGGCAGTTGGAAAGGTGATGGAATTGTTGGTGATGGATCACTTAATCGTTCATGGGAATGCTTATTTTAGCTTCGCCGATCAAGGTTTATTAGAATGAAGAGAATAATTACAGTTGTTGGAGCAAGGCCTCAATTTATCAAGGCTGCAGCACTGAACAGGGTGTGGCGTTTGGATTATGCGAAGCGTGTAAAGGAATTGATTGTCCATACCGGGCAACATTATGATGAATCCATGTCTGAGGTATTTTTTAGGGAGATGGAAATTGATGCTCCTTTTCAAGTTTTTTCTGCAGGTTCAGGCACACATGGGGTGCAGACAGGAAAAATGATGATGGATTTGGAGTCGCTTATTCTTCAAGAAAAGCCTGATGCGGTTTTGGTATATGGTGACACCAATTCAACTTTGGCAGGCGCCCTGGTAGCAGCCAAAGCCAATGTGCCGGTCATCCATGTTGAGGCTGGGTTACGCAGTTTTCAGAGAACCATGCCGGAAGAAATCAACCGAATCGTAACGGATCATTTGTCATCACTTTTGTTTAGTCCTACTCCTTTGGGATTGGTTAACTTGTCTCGTGAAGGTATGGCGGAAAGGCAGGCGCCATACTCTGCCGTCCATCCTGGTGTATTTCAGTGTGGTGATGTGATGTATGACAATGCGTTGTACTATAGTACAAGAGAGTTTCGTCCTGAAGTATTGCCTTTTATTGATAGAAAGTTTGTTTTGTCCACTATACACCGTGATCACAATACAGACCATCCCGAAATTTTGAGCAGAATCATTGGTTGTATGTTGGAGTTGACTGCTTCAGCCGGTTTGGATTGGGTTCTTCCCGTTCATCCCCGCTTAAAAAAGAACTTGGAAGCTCAACCCGCTTTGATGGAAGCATTGCAAACTGCCACGCATGTTCATCTGATTGATCCATTGGGATACATCGGAATGCTGCAAATGGAACGCTTGAGCCAACTCATTGTGACTGATTCAGGTGGGGTGCAGAAAGAATCTTATTTTGCTGAGAAACCTTGTATTATTTTGCGTGATACAACAGAATGGATGGAGATCGTGGAAGACGGAAAGGCCTTCTTGGTGGGATCTGATACATCCAAATTAAAAAGCGCCTTTGAAGCAGCGACTGGATTAAAAAATTTAGAATGGAAACCGTTGTATGGTGACGGTAAAGCCGCTGAGAAGATGGCTGCGGTAATTTATGATTTCTTGAAATGATTGTAGTGCTCTCCGACATTGATACGCCAAGACTTCGATATGTATTGGATTTTTTGTTGGAGGGATACACGTATTGTCTTCGGCAAGATCAAACTGATTTTCCAATAAAGAGTCAAGTCATCGACTATGGTATGGGGATGAGCAATGCCCGAGTCAAAATTCCGAGAATGGATTTTTCATGGTGGCATGCTGGAGAGCGGGATGTCATTTCTTACCGAAAAGCTGTAGAGCTAAAGGCGGATTTTGGAAATTTTGATCTTTTTGGATATGCTTTTTATTTGCTGTCGCGATGCGATGAGCATTTTCCCGAATATTTTGATGAATGGGGAAGGTTTCAATCTGCTGGTTGTATTCAAACACAATGGGGTGGGGTAGAACGCGCCTATTTGGATGAATGGAGAACACATTTGATATCACTTTTGGGTCTGGAAGATAAGAGAATTGCACAGCATGAGTTGACAATAGACATCGACAGTCCATTTGCATTTAAGTACAAATCATTTTTGTTTCAAATGGGTGGTCTGGTTAATGATGTCTTGCACGGAAGATTGGATTGGGTGAAGTCGAGAGTTCAGGTGATGTTGGGGCAACCAGATCCCTATGATACGTATGCTGCTCTGAATGCTATGTCCCAGGAGCATCATATTAACTTAAGGTATTTTGTGTTGTGTGCGGAACGTTCGGCATTGGATAGAGGGATGAGCGTGCATCAAGAAAAAGGGTGGAAACATTTGATGAGTAGATTAGCAGCACAAGAGTGGGGCTGGCATCCTAGTTTTGCGGGACATGCCAATAAGTTGAAGCATCAAGCAGAACTGGAAAGACTTCAGCAAAGAAGTAGTGTTAAAATACAATCTGTTCGGTTTCATTATTTAAAAGAGAATTTGTTCCAGATGTCTCCTCGTTTGTTGAGTTGGGGAATAGTAGAAAACTACAGTATGGGCTTTGCAGAAACCGTCGGTTATCGGGCGGGAACAAGTAGGCCGTTCCATTGGTATGATTGGCAGAGTGATGCGGTGAGCGAATTAAAGTTGATCCCATTTTGGGGTATGGATGTGACATTGAAGAAATATTTGCGATTGACGCCCCAAGACGCCTTGAAAAAGGTTGCTCAAGCCAGTCAATACGCCTCGGATATTCATGCGGATTGGCGCATGATATGGCACAATGAAAGCGTGAATGATTGGTCAGAGTGGAAGGGATGGGGTGTGGTATTGAAAAAATTTATACAGCGATGATGGGATACGTTATGGCCATGATATTGGTGGCTTACTTTTTGGTTTTGTTGGGAGTTTCCTATTGGACGTCTCGCAAAGCAGACAATCAAAGTTTCTTCAAGGCCAATCAAAGTGCCCCGTGGTATATCGTAGCTTTTGGGATGATTGGCACTTCCCTTTCAGGCGTAACCTTTATTTCCGTTCCGGGGACGGTAGGGGTAGTGGGTTGGTCGTATTTTCAGGTGGTGTTGGGATTTTTCTTGGGGTATTTTGTTGTAGCATTTGTTTTGCTGCCGTTGTATTATCGGTTGAACCTTACTTCTATTTATCGCTACTTGGAATATCGGTTGGGACCAGAGGCATATCGTTGGGGAGCAGGATTTTTTATTTTATCTCGAACCATGGGAGCAACGGTGAGATTGTTTTTGGTGATCAACGTACTACAGTTATTTGTTTTTGATCATTTACAAATCCCATTTGCGGTCACCAGTGTCATCATTCTTTTGATGATCATTGCTTATACGTTGAAAGGGGGAGTAAAAACAATCGTGTGGACGGATACTTTGCAAACTTTGTTTATGCTCACAGCCCTTGTGGTGTGTGTGTGGAGTTTGAAAGACATGATGCAATTGTCTTGGTCAACGGCCATAACACAGATGAATGAGAATCATTATTTGGATTTGTGGAACTTTGATTTTTTACATAAAAAGTTTTTTTTGAAACAAGTTTTAGGAGGGGCTTTCATTACCATTACCATGACTGGGATGGATCAGGAAATGATGCAAAAGAATATTAGCGTCAAGCGTTTGGGTGACTCTCAAAAGAATATGGTCTGGTTTTCTGTGGTGTTGGTGGGTGTCAATGCTTTGTTTTTGTTGTTGGGCGGTATGTTGTATCTATTTGTTCAAAAGGAAGGATTAACATTGGCTCCAGATGATGTATTCCCTAGAGTGGTCATGAATTACCTGCCCCAAGGCGTTTCCATTATTTTTATTCTTGGTCTCATATCGGCCTTGTTTCCTTCAGTTGATGGAGCCATCACGGCATTAACCTCCTCTTTTTGCATCGATATTTTGGGATTTGAAAGAAATCCAAATTGGACTGAGGAATACAAAACGAAAAGGAGAAAAATGGTGCACTGGACTTTTGCCCTGGTGTTTTTGCTTTGCGTATTTCTTTTCAAGACCATCAATGAAAAAAGCATCATTGATTTGCTTTTCGATATTGCCGGCTATACGTATGGGCCGTTATTGGGATTGTTTGCTTTTGGTATTTTAACACAACGAAATATCGTCAAAAGGGGATTGCCTTTGATTTTGTTATTGTCTCCTTTTCTGTCCTGGTTACTGGATAAAAATGGAGTGCACTGGTTGGGCGGTTACAAATTTGGTTTTGAGTTGCTCATCATCAATGGAGCAATAACATTTCTTGGGTTGTGGTTTATTTCGAAGAGGCAGGCTGAGCCCATTTGAAATAGAACACAATAGCGGGTTGATTGGCCAATGCGCTTTTGTTGATGTTTTTGACCTTCCAATTCATGCCATTTTTCCATTCATAGGTCACGGGTTCGTCTAGGCCCAGTATGTGAACGTCGCTTTCTGGCTTTCGCGGATATTCAATGGGGAAATAAGTTGGATATTCTTGACCATCCTTTTTGAAGTAGATGCAATAAACGGTATCTCCTTTTTGGGTATAAAAATAGTTTTCGGTTTGTGTTGTCAAGGCATGTCTTCTTGTTCCGTATATGGCTTCTCCATTGACTTTTATCCATTGACCTATTTCCTTTAATCTGAGGTAGGCTTCATGATCCCATTCGCCTGAGGGTGAAGGGGCGATATTGAGCAAGTAGTTTCCTCCCCTAGAAACGATGGTTGCCAAGTTTTTTAATAGGGTTTTGGAAGACTTGTATTGGTCATTGGGAACGTAGCTCCAGCTATTGGCCATGGTCATGCAGGTTTCCCAAGGGTAGTCTAATTTTTCTTCTTGCGGAGGAATGTGTTGTTCTGGTGTCCAATAGTTTTCAAATTCTCCACCAACGCTCCTGTCGACGATCAATAATCCAGGCTGATTTTCTCTGGCCATTTTGGCAATATTGGCCATGTCAATATCCTGTTTGTATGGGCTATTGACCCATGACGGATTTTTCATCTGTTTTGGCCTTACCCATCCACCATCCAACCACAACAAGTCAATGGGTCCATATTGAGAAGTAAGTTCATGAATCTGATTGTAGGTGAATTGTTTGAAGGCGGTCCATTTTTCAGGATACTTCTCTGGGTTGTAGTTGACATTTCTGTCCGGTGTTGTAAAATAAGGCCACCAGTAATCAGGGCAATGCCAGTCGGGTTTTGAGAAGTATAGACCCACAAAAAAATCATTGTTGCGGAATTCTTTGGTAATGGCAGCCGTGGCGTCAAATCCTGCAGGGCAATCAGGACTCGTGATTTTGTAGTCGGTGTATTTTGAATCAAACATGCAGAAGCCGTCATGGTGCTTTGTGGTAAAAACCATGTATTTCATGCCTGCATCTTTGGCGGCCAATGCCCATTTCTTGGGGTCAAAGGCAGAGGGTTGGAAGGTATACTTTAACTCCTCGTATTTGCGTCTGTAAAGTTCATAGTCCTGCGCATAAGGTCCACGTCTTTTGCACCAATCTTCGTCTTCATTGCAAAGACTCCAGCTCTCTACAATGCCCCATTGGCTGTAGGTCCCCCAGTGCATCAATAATCCAAATTTCAGGTCTTGCCAAAGTGCTAATTTCTGTTGAACCAAGGTGTCTTTTGGGACAACATAGGGGTCTTGACTTTTACCCAATAGGGAAAAGCAAACTAGCGCAACGGCAGGGATGGAAAGGCGCATTATTTAACGCGTACCCAGTTTTGGGTTCTGTAGATGAATCCCCAATATCCTCTGACAATCAGGGTGTTGGGATCTCCTGGTTTTAACCACATCTCACAAGTGTACACCTTGCCATTTTTTGGGTCACAGATGCTTCCTTTTTCGTACATCGAACCATTCCATTTCATGTCCCTTAAAATTTCCATACCCATGACCAACTTGCCTTTTCGGTCGTCAGAACAGTCATTGCATTTTGGGTTTTGGTCTTCATTGGGTAGTCTAAACAATTCCACAACTTTTCCATACATCAGCCCGTTGCGCTCCTTGATTTCTACAATGCTTTTAACACGCCCTGTTTCGTCATCAATGGTCTTCCATTTGCCAGCCGCAGTTTGAGCGAACATTAACGTGCTAATCAAGGCAGCGCATAAGGTGAGTAGTGTTGTTTTCATGAACCTAAAATAAGCTATTTCGTGTTACGCAAAATAATTCTTTCACGACTTCTTTTCAAAATCAATTGACAGATTTCTTCTATTCCGTCGGCTACCTGTTTGTTGGCCAGTGCAAGGCCAGCTCGGCTTTCCTCAATCCCCATTCTATAGAAAAGAGTGGTAATTTCGTTGGGGCTAATTTTCAGTTTTTCTTTAATCAGCTGGTGCAATGATTCTAAACCATCGATGGACGATGCATCCACACTCCATCCAATCATGTGCATGTCTTTGGCAAACTCCGTGACGAGTTGAGGCCATGGAATGCTATTGGGGTCAGTGATTGCGGTGGAGTAGGACGTTGATGGTTTCACGCAATAAGCTTTTTTGCTCTTCAGGACAACTCAAGGCATCCAAATGTTGAATAGCCTGATTCGAGTATCGTTGACAAGCATTTAATATTTCTGAATCAATTCCGTGATCGATAAATGCTTTTTTGTAGGCTTCGATTTTATCAAATCCTGATCTGTTTTGTTGACTCCATTGTATCCAATTCTCTTTTCCCATTTTGTTTTTTAGTTCAATGGAAAGGAAAGTTTTTTTATCAGATAAAATATCGCCACCAACTTGTTTCCCAAATTTCTCTGGATCGCCAAAAGCATCCAAGTAATCGTCTTTCAATTGAAATGCAATTCCCAAAGATTCTCCAACGGTATAAAGGTGTGACGCATCTTCTTCTGTTGCTCCTGCTGCGATGCCACCGAGTTGAAGCGCTCCGCCGAGAAGCACCGCTGTTTTTAGTCGGATCATATTGAGGTATTCCTCGATTGTTACGTCATTGCGTTTTTCGAAAGACATGTCCAAAGCCTGTCCTTCGCAGACACCAAGAGCGACTTCATTAAAAATGCGAAGCAGAGCATGCAATTGAGGATGTGGCTGATTGCACAATAACTGGTATGCTTCAATCATCATGGCATCTCCTGAGAGAATGGCGGTGTTGGTGTCCCACTTTTCATGAACAGTAGTTTGCCCTCTTCTCAGAGGAGCCTGATCCATGATGTCATCGTGCATCAAAGTAAAGTTGTGAAATACTTCAACAGACAACGCAATGTTGCGATAAGGGTGAATGTCGGTATCGTAGAGTTGAGCGGCCATCAGCACAAGGGCTGGACGCATCCTTTTCCCTCCAATATTGAGTAAATATTGAATGGGTTCATGAAGCTCTTGCAAGAGGTGGGGTTTTGCAAAGTTGGAAATGTCTTCCAAAATGCATTGTTGTAAATGCTCGAGGGAGCGGTTATCAGCGTGCATATTTGAGTTGTTCTTGGAGGTAGCGACCATAGCCACTATTCACCAAAGGAACAGCCAACTCAGCCAATTGTTCGTCAGAAATGAATCCCATGCGCCATGCTATTTCCTCAATTGCGCCAATTTTTAATCCTTGTCTCTCCTCAATTACTTGGACGTATTGTCCCGCTTGCATCAATGATGCAAAAGTTCCCGTGTCTAGCCAAGCTGTTCCTCTATCTAAAATTTGAACAGTTAGTTCACCCATTTCCAAGTAAGCTTTATTGACATCCGTAATTTCGTATTCTCCTCTGGGGCTGGGCTGAAGATTTTTGGCAATCTCGACCACCCTGTTGTCATAGAAGTACAATCCAGGGACTGCAAAATTAGACTTGGGTTTTTGGGGTTTCTCCTCAATGGACAATACTTTGCCATTGCTATCAAAATCTACAACACCGTAGCGCTCTGGATCATTGACGTGGTAGGCAAAAACCAATCCACCCTGAACATCATTGTTTTCACGGAGAATTTTACCCATTCCTCTTCCGTAAAAAATGTTGTCTCCAAGAACAAGCGATACTTTATCATTCCCTATGAACTCCTCCCCCAATACAAAAGCCTGTGCAAGACCGTTCGGGATCAATTGTTCCTTGTATTCAAATCGACATCCAATTTGACTGCCATCTCCTAATAGTCTTTGAAAGTGCGGTAAATCTTGCGGGGTAGAGATAATTAAAATTTCATTAATACCTGCAAGCAGCAAAGTGCTCAACGGATAATAAATCATGGGCTTGTCATAAACGGGCATGAGCTGCTTACTTACCGCTTTTGTCAAAGGATACAACCGCGTTCCGGAGCCTCCGGCAAGAATGATTCCTTTCATTATGGATATTCAGGTTTGGGTTTTTTAACGGATTTGCCTTTGTGGTTCAAAAGGCCTTTGGTTTTTTTATTTCTTTCTCGTGTTTCCTTTATGCGTTCTGCGTTGTCTTTTCTGTGACCCGCATAATCATAGCCTTTGCTGGATTTTCCGCCAGTGCATGACATCAGAAGGATGATGCAAATGGGAATAATCCAGTGGGGAATTTTTTTCATGCACACAAATTAAGCAATTTCAGGGAAATCATCATCCAAAAGATCATCGGATTCTTTTCGTTCAAAATCTTCGGTGGTTCCTTTTTTCTGAAAGGAAAGAAGCATTGCTGGCAGTACAATCAAGTTGGTTAGCATGGCACTGAGCAAAGTTAGTGCTGTCAAAATACCAAGTGCTTTTGATCCGTCGAATTGAGAAAAGGCAAACATGCCAAATCCCAAGAAAAGTACAATGGAGGTGTATAGAATAGATGCACCCGTGTCTTTAACGGCGATGAGCACACAATCATAAAGGCTGTATTTTTTTGACCACAATTCCTGTCTGTATTTCGCCAAGAAGTGAATGGTGTTATCCACAGTAATTCCAAATGCGATGCTAAATACCAATATGGTTGAAGGCTTCAGCGGGATATTGAAAAAACCCATCAAGCCAGCGGTAACCAATTGAGGAATGATGTTGGGGATGAGGGATATGATGACCATCCTAGGCGACTTAAACATCCAAGCCATCATGATGCTGATCACAACAATGGCAAAGAGCATCGAGGTAAATAAATTGTCTACCAAATAGGTGGTTCCCTCCAGAAAAACAACGCTGGTTCCGGTGAAAATCACTTTGAATTTATCGGACGGAAAAATACTGTCTACTTTGGGTCGCAAATCCTTGAGCAATACGGCCATTTCTTTTGTACCGATATCGGCAATGTGAGCAGTGATTCTGGTTTTGGATTTAGTACTATCCAAAAATGCTTTTTCTGAACCTTTTGAACCGTATTCATATTGGAAGAATGGAGCAATGAAGCTTTGCTCGTTTCTCGGAATTAAAGTATATCGTTCGGGATCCCCATTGTAGAAGGCTTGGCGGGCAAATTTACTGGCATCAGCGATGGAGAGACTTTTGGAGAATTGGGTATAGGTAGCCAAGGTGTCTTGCAGTTGTGAGATGCGCGCAATGACTTGCGGTTTGGTGATGACCCCTTGCTTTTTGCTTTCTACCATTATTTCAAATGGCATTACCCCATTAAAATGTTTTTCAAACCACTGAAGGTCCGTGATGACGCGATCTTGCTCAGGTAGGTCATCCACGATATTTCCGGTGGTTTCTACCATGGTCATGCCATAAATGGAAACCGCGGTGATGGCAATCGTAATCCAATAAATGGGTTTTCGTTGCTTGGTAATCATTTTGAGCAAGGTCTCTAAAAATGCATACAACCAGGCCATGTCCATGTGTTTCAAGTGACGGGGACCCGGCGCAGAAGTGTAGCTGAACAAAATGGGAAATGCGATGAGCGAAATAAAGAACATCAACATAGAATTGAGTGCTGAAATCACACCAAATTGTTTGAGCAATTCGCTGTCGATGAAAATGAAAGTAGCAAATCCAACAGCCGTTGTGGCATTGATCATAAAAGAAGCTTCACCCACTTTTTGGATTACCCTGGCCATTGCACGCATCTTGTTGCCATGGACGACAAACTCTGAATGGTATTTGGTGAGCAGATAAATGCAATTGGGGACACCAATGACAATCATCAAGGGTGGAATAAGACCCATCAGCATCGTAATCGGGTAGTCAAATAAGGCTATGGTGCCCATTGAAAAAATAACCCCGATACCGATGATGAGCGTGCAAATGAGCACTGCACGAAGGCTCCGGAAAAAGACCAAAATGGAAAGTGCAGATACCAACAAGGACATTAAAGTGAAAAATTGTAACTCTTTTTTCACTTTGGTCATCATCGTATTGCGCACAAATGGAAGACCTGAAACGTAAACGGGTATGTATGTTTTTTCTTTGAATTGATCGCCCAATGCTACCATCTGATCCACAGCATCTCCTCTTCTTTTCGAATTGAAGATTTTTGGATTGATGAACACCATCAAAATGGTAGCATCTGATTTTGCTTTATACAGCAATCCATCGTAAAAAGGAAGACTATGAATTTTGTCATGAATACTGTCAACATTGGCTTGACTTTTAGGGGTGTAAGGGACAATTTTGCGGAAGCTGAATTTGTAAGAAGTATCGGATCTGTCTTCTTCAGTTTGTACCAAGCTTTTTGAAATGACGGTATCGGCATACATTTCATACGCATGCGCTATAGAAAAGATGCTGTCTACTATGGGGACTTGAATGGTGGTCATTTGACCATCAATCAATGTATCTACAGGTACGGTGACCGCTTTGATGGACTCGCCTAAATTTTTCCAAGCATTGAAATTGGGGAGCTCCCAAATCTCAGGGTCATTGCACCCAAAAACCAATACATTTCCGTCCTCAGAGAATTGTTTCATGAATTGCTCGTAGGCCACATACGTGGTATCATCATGAGGCAATACGCCAGAAAATTGATAACTCATTCTCACATTACGGGCTTCAAAACCCATCCAAAGGGTTAAACCCAAAAGGATGCTTCCCAGTAAAATTCTGTTGCGTAAAATAAAACCCGCTATGGCTCCCCACATAGTACTAAAATATTGAATACAAAGAAACAAAAGGAATCAGGTTTGAAGGAAATAAAAATCATTAATTCAAACCCGATTGGGCTATTCATATTTCCTTTATATTCGCCCCGAATTTGAACATTAAAAATTATACTATGTCAAACACGTATCAAGCACAGGTCGATGCCTTCATGGCAAAGGTTAAGGCAATGAACCCTAACGAACCTGAGTTTTTGCAAGCTGTTCATGAAGTAGCAGAAGCAATCATTCCATTTATGGAGGCGCATCCGAAGTATAAGGATGCCAAGATTTTAGATCGTATTGTTGAGCCAGAGCGCACCATCATTTTCCGTGTGCCATGGGTTGATGATAAAGGAGAGATTCAAGTAAATCGCGGATACCGCGTAGAGTTCAATAGTGCTATTGGACCATACAAAGGTGGTTTGCGTTTTCACCCAACAGTTAATTTGAGTGTATTGAAGTTCTTGGGTTTTGAACAAATTTTCAAAAACTCTTTGACAACATTGCCAATGGGTGGTGGTAAAGGTGGGTCTGACTTTGATCCAAAAGGAAAATCTGATCGTGAGGTGATGGCGTTTTGTCAAAGCTTTATGTCAGAATTGTCTCGTCATATTGGTGCAGACACCGATGTTCCTGCTGGAGACATTGGTGTAGGTGGACGTGAGATTGGATTCATGTTCGGTCAATACAAGCGTTTGCGCAATGAGTTTACTGGGGTATTAACTGGTAAAGGTCGCAACTGGGGTGGTTCATTGATTCGCCCTGAAGCTACAGGATATGGTACTGTTTATTTTGCACAAGAAATGTTGGCTACCAAAGGTCAAGGTTTCAGCGGTAAGACTGTTGTTGTTTCTGGTTCAGGAAACGTAGCCCAATACGCTATTGAAAAAGCCACTCAATTGGGAGCCAAAGTGGTTACCGCCTCTGATTCTTCAGGTTATGTCTATGACGCCAATGGTATTGATGCAGAAAAATTGGCTTTCTTGATGGAATTGAAAAACGTGAAGCGTGGACGTATTCAAGAGTATGCAACCAAATACGGTTGTGAGTTTGTAGCTGGAAAAACGCCTTGGGGTGTAAAATGCGATATCGCGTTGCCATGTGCTACGCAAAATGAGTTGAATGGTGATGATGCAAAGGCATTGGTGGCAAACGGTTGTATGGCGGTTGCTGAAGGCGCTAACATGCCTTCTACTCCTGAGGCCATTGCTGTATTTGAGGCCAACAAATTGTTGTTCTCTCCTGGTAAGGCTTCAAATGCCGGAGGAGTAGCCACTTCAGGTTTGGAGATGTCTCAAAACTCACTGCGTTTAAGCTGGACCCGTGAAGAGGTGGATGAGCGTTTGCACAACATCATGAAGAGCATTCATGCTGCATGTGTTCAGTACGGTACAGATGGAGATTATGTTAACTACGTAAAAGGTGCAAACATTGCTGGTTTCGTAAAAGTAGCCGATGCAATGATCGACCAAGGTGTGGTTTAATCAAGATACAGGTGCCAAACCCTGGGAGCGTTTACGCTCCGCGAAAGGCGGCCTTCGGGTCGCCTTTTTGTTTTCAATATCAATTGATAACATCATAAAAGAGAATTCAGAATATATTTACGGATATGTTGAGGATTTTTTGCTTAGGTATAATTGCGAGTATAATGTACGCCAATACTTGCGCACAAAATATTGGATTCTCAGCACTTTACAATATGCAGGCTGAGGGTTTTGGTGTAGGGGCTCGTTGGGAGTTGAGGAGTGAAAAAGATTGGCAATTTGTTCCGCAATTTTCCTATTTTCTTCCGTTTAATAAAGTGCATGAATGGACCGTTGGTATTGCTGTTCAAAGGGTTTTGTTTCGGCAAGGGAAATGGAGTGGCTACGCATTGGGTCATCTGGGGTATAACAAATGGATGAACCCCGAAGCGTCCGCTATGAAAAATGCCCAATCCAACAATTGGAATGGAGAGTTGGGTGCAGGAATGAAATGGGGTAAGAGAATAAAGCCTTTTATTGAATGGCGATATAACATCCGTTTTCAAGAGGCGCACTGGCAATTGGGTTTGTTGTTTAGCGTGAAAGGTGGAGGTCCCAAAAAGGAGAAATGCGCAGCTTATAATTAATTAGAAATAGACAAAAATGAAGAATGTTTTATTGTTTTTTAGTGCAACGATTTGCATTATCCTGTTTTGGTCTTCCTGCTCAAAAGACCGGATAGAACAAGATTTGAATGAATATCAATCCCCCAATGCTTATTTGAATTCAAAAAAACAGGAAGAGCAAGTATTTGTCATTGATTCATCGGGAACAGGACCAATTATTGGCAATCAAGGGACTGTAATCTGGGGGTCTAAGGATTGCCTTAGGCTTCCCAATGGAGATACCATTGATTATCCGTTTGTTGTGAAGTTGGTGGAGTTGTACTCGGCCAAGGATATGATTTATTATCAGATGCCAACTGTAGGTTCTGGCCAGGCACTTGAGTCAGCGGGAGAGATAAGATTGCGAGCAGAGAAAGATGGTACCCCTTTAACGATGGCTTCACCTTGCGCCTATCAGATTAGTTTACCCAATGCCGCACCTCAAGACAATTACATGCGTGTTTTTTATGGCGATGAAAATGTTGCCCCTGTCAATTGGATCTCTGATCTGAATTATTGGGGAATCACCTCCTTACAAAATGGATTCTTTGCCGTGGATACGATTGGATATACTGCGCTTATTGAAAAATTGGGATGGATCAATGCCGATAGGGCCATTGTTTCGTCTGATACTTACACCATCAATTTTACATCGGAAGTGGATGATTTGACAAATGTGGCCATTTTTGTTTACCTTCCAGAGACCCATACCGTAATGCAAGCAAGTAGTCTATCAGTGTCTGGAATTCCGGCGGGCTCCAATGCCAAAGTATTGGCCATTGCCGTCAATGGAAGCGGCAGTCTTTTTCATTATTATTTGTCCACCACCGTTTCGGGAAATCAGAACGTTGAGGTAACAATGAGTCAAATTTCAGATGCAAATCTTACAACATTGCTTGATGGCTTATAATACAACTGTGGAATGAGATGAGAGGGCTGAAAGTATTGATATGCATTCTAATTGGTGCTCCTCTTTTGCATTGGGGATATAGCAATGCAGCCTCACAACATTTGGGTGAAAAGGGGTCGCCTGAAAGCAGGGGGTCAGGAGATACCTTGCATCAACGTTTTCTGGCCCCTAAAGGTTTTGAGAGAACAATAGTGGATGCTAATGGCTTTGAGTCTTATCTGCGTCATTTGCCATTAAAACCTGAAGGATCACCTTTATTGAATTTCAAAGGTGGGGTATTGGAAAAAGAAGGCGTGTATGCAGCTGTAGTGGATTTGCCCATTGGCAATAAGGATTTGCATCAATGTGCAGATGCTGTGATGCGTTTGCGTGCTGAATACTTGTGGCGAAAAGGACGATACAATGAGATACATTTTCATTTCACCAATGGATTTGATGTGAATTATGAAAAGTGGATGCAAGGATATCGAATTGTTATTGAAGGCAACAAAACTTATTGGACAACACAGCCGAGAGCCTCTTCCAATACTTATCAAGATTTTTGGAGTTATATGGAGACCATATTCATGTATGCCGGCACGCTTTCTCTGTCCAAGGAGCTAGATGAAGTGGAAGTAATGGATATGCAAATTGGGGATGTTTTTATTCAAGGAGGTAGTCCGGGTCATGCAGTAATAGTGGTGGACATGGCCGTCAATCCTGAGAATCAAGAAAGAGTATTCATGTTGGCGCAAAGTTATATGCCGGCTCAAAATCTGCAAATCTTACTCAATCCTGCATCGGGCGATGTATGGTATAATACTCATGATTTGTATCCATTGGAGACACCTGAATGGATATTTAAAGCAGGTAGTTTAAAGCGTTTTAAGAAGTAAAATGATGCATCAGAAAATTACGCTTTCTCTTTGGTTTCATCAAGAAGATGGCGATGTAAATCAGGTTGTAGAATATTACAAAGACATATTTGGGGAGTCTTTCCATGAGGGGCCTGTTATCCCTCTGGGAGATACCCCAGGAGGAAAGAGCAGTTTGTGCCATGTCCAATTATTTGGCATCGAATACGCATTGCTTTGTACCTCCAATGAGCATCATTCATTCAATGATTCTGCGTCCCTCGTGATTAAATGCGCAGGTCAAGATGAGATTGATATGTATTGGGATTATTTCACCAAGGAAGGTAAAGTGTCCAATTGCGGATGGTGTCAGGATCGATGGGGTTTGAGTTGGCAAATTATTCCTGAAAATTTGGGTGAGTTGTTGCAACGCCCCAATGGATTTCAAGTAATGATGGGACAACAGAAAATCATCATCAATCAATATTAGTATTGGTTTTATTGATTGGGCATCGAGAGAACTGATTTTTGTACTTTTCATTAGATTATACATTTGTTGTCATTAAAAACAAATGATATGATTGAATTGAATGAAAAAAATTGGAGTGATTTTATCTCCAAGAATGAAAAAGTTCTGGTGGATGTTTATGGAGATGGTTGTGGACCGTGCATGAAAATGGAGCCGGTATTAATGGATTTGGAGTCACGCTCATCTTCAGGAGTTGTGTTTGGAAAAATAAACGCAATGAACAACGTAGAGGTTGTTGCTAGGTTTGGAATTCGTTCCGTACCCGCTTTGTTGTATTTTAAAGGTGGAAAATGGATGTACCAGGAGTCAGGATTTAAGAACTTACAGGAGATTCAAAACAGCATTGAAACCTATTTGTTATAACCAGTGATTTTACTCCCAATAGTTTTGGTCCGTTCCCAAGCTTCCTCTTTTTTGTAATTTGAGGTCTTGAAGAATACTGGCTTTTACGTTAAGCTGTGCAAAATAGGATTTGCGATCCCCAAAAGGAACGGCATTGAATGAGAATTCCCAGCAGTGCAGATCCCAATGCAATCCGATGATGGAAGGAGTGAATTCTTCCATTTTAAAGTCATAACCCGTATTCACAGAGATGGCCCACTTTTTAAGAATGGTAATGTCACCCACCAATGTTACCGCTTGAACCCATTGTGAAGAGTCTTGCTGTTTGGATTTGTCCCAAATATTGGCATAACGCAAATTGTACTTCATGTTCAAGCTCCAAGGTGTACTAAAGTCAATCTGCTGTCCATTGTTGGACAAGGATGCGGCTGTATTGTTGGTGTACAAATTGGGAGTGGGGACGTTGCTTTTGGGTTGATCTGTCTTTTTCTTTCCACCATCGCCGCGCATGTTGAATCCCAATGCCAGATTGGCACCCTCCAATCTGGTAAAGCGGTTTTGTGTACTCCAAAGAAATTGATTGATTTCTCTTCCCAGTGAATCACGGTCGTATAAACTGTGTGTTGAATTATAGTTCAACGTGATGTTTTGACCAATGGTGGTAAATGCGCTCCATTGAAGATTACTCCAATTGAGTGAATCTGCGATGGTATTGTATGAAGTAGCGGTTTTGAAGCCCTCAATGATTTTAACTTTCTTGTAACTGATTTTACCCCCTTTGCTCTCTCTGATCTTGGCTTCAAGGTTTTGATTGATGGATAAATTGATATTGGCAGATTCTCTGGTGGATGAGGGCCGGAATCGCGCAGCATCAAAAGCGGTATATCCAACAAAAGCTCCATCCTCTCCATACGGACCGTTGAGGCTATAATTGTTTTTTGGTGCGTAACTCACACCAACGTTGGGTTGAATAACATGGCGGAAAGCTTTGAAGTATCCCGGTTTGCGCAATACCCAATTGCCGTAAATTCTGGAGTTTGCGGAAATACTCGTGTTCCAATTGTTGCCCCATAACATTTGATTGAGGGTGTCCAATTTTGTGGTGGCATTTTCCGTGTTGTAAACAGGAGCCAGTGTTTGAAAGGCTTGGTACAAAGTAAAGTTGGCAGATGGATTGATCGTGGCATAGGCCCCCAACTTCCATGACGTGGAGGCATTGGTGTTGTATCGGATCCCGTGTGATGCTCTCTTAAAAAGAGGGGTAATATTGTTGGGATTGAAATCGGATTCTTTTCCTGAATAAAGACTTTCTGCGTTGATGGTTCCTGATATACCAATGGGTGATTTTGGGAAAATATTCTTAAATAAGTTGATGCGCTGAACGTTAAAAGTCACGGAAGGCAGCGTTACTTGCATAATCTGTGTCTGGGTGTTTTGAGTGTGATTGGCAGTTAATGCCAAAGAGAACGGTTTGCCTGGAAAAGATTTGCTCCATTGCAAAGATGAATTGAAAGTGCCGGTCAAATAATCTTGTTGCGATGCATTGAGGTTGTTGCGGAAATTTTGACTAGATCCCAAATTCACGTTGGCACTGAAAGTTTGATCGGGCCGTGCTTTGGCATCTTGGTAATGCGTCCAGCGCACATTGAAGGTATGCTGTTGGAAGTAGCTAGGCAATTCCACTAGCCCCAATTTATTGACTGTTTTTGAAATATTGAAGTTTCCCGAATAACGATATCTTTTTTTGTAGTTGGTAATGTTTCGGATACTCCAGGAACCGCGCGTGTAGAGATCAACCATGATCCGCGTGTCCAAATGTTGATTCATTGGATAGTAGTAACCTAAGTTTTGCAGGAAGAATCCACGTTCACCGCCATTACCATAACCAGGAAGTAGAATTCCCGCGGTACTCTCTTTTTTATTGGGGAAGAAACCAAAAGGCAACGCCAACGGAACAGGCACTTTTCTAATCTTCATGTAGAAGGGACCTGTCACCACTTTATCATTGGGAATAACGACAGCCTTGGTGAGGTGAAAATGAAAGTGCGGATTGGGATTGTCGCAAGTGGTCAACATTCCATTGCGGATGTGGATTTTTTCATTGGTCTGACGCTTAGAAACCTGGGCCAAGAGATAAGCCTCCCCTTCTTGTGTTCGTGATCCATAACTGATACCGCGCTTGGTATCAAAGTTGAAACCCAAAGAGTCATTTTCAAAAGAATTGGTAGCGTCCTTGAACAGAGGGCGACCAATCCAAGCCCCAATCGAATCCTTTGTTCCACCGGCGTATACCGTTTTTTCTTTGATGCTAAATCGAATGCGCGCCGCTTTGAGCTCTATGTCTTTGTATTGAACAAATGAACCATCTCCGAATAAGTAAATCCAATCATTGGCCAAGTCAAAAATGGTGGAGTCCTTTCCGAAATAGTGAACTGTTTCGTCAAAGCCGGCCAATTCCTTTTTGACCACCGTATCGTTGGGCACGACAGTTGAGTCTTGTTGCGTGAAGCCCAATAGGGGCATCAAGCTTATCAACATTGATACGATGAAAATTGAAATATACCGATGTCTATCTGCGTTGTACAAAAAATACTTTTGTTAGGGTTCTTAATTCTGTTGTAAAAATAGGACGAAGCCATGGAAATCATGAAAACAATTGTGAAACGAAAACAAATTGGTGTTGTTTTGTTGCTGGTAGCTTTCACGGCTATTTTTTATGCCTTTGTTCCCACCACAACAGTTGCAAAGACTTTTGTCCTTGTTTTGGATGCTGGTCATGGAGGAAAAGATCCTGGTAACTTAGGCACGGGTAGAATAAAAAAAACAGAAAAAGATGTAACATTGGATGTGGTTTTGGCCGTTGGTCAAATGATAGAAAAGAAGTATCCTGAGGTCAAAGTGGTCTATACCCGAAATGGCGATACTTTCCCAACTTTGAAAGAAAGGGTGAATATTGCCAATCGCAACAAGGCAGATTTGTTTATTTCAGTCCATTGCAACGCCAATGCCAATACATCTGCTTACGGTTCAGAGAGCTTTGTGATGGGTTTGCACAAAACGGAAGAGAGTTTGGCTACAGCGATGAAAGAAAATGCTTCTATTTTTTTAGAAGAAAATCAGGGAAAGGATTATGATGGATTTGATCCCAACAATCCAGATACTTACATAGCGCTGTCTTTGAGAGAGAATGTTTTTCTTGAACAAAGTGCTGATTTGGCCAAGCACGTCCAAGATTTTTTCAAGACACAATTGGGCAGAAAAGATAGAGGGGTAAAGCAAGCTGGGTACTACGTGATATCTTTCACCAATATGCCCAGTATTTTAATTGAGTTGGGATTTTTAACCAACCCCAATGAAGAGGATTATCTGCAAAGTGCGGCGGGCAAGTCATCATTGTCCAAGGGTATTTTTACTGCTTTCGAGAAGTACATAAACGGAATGAAAAAGGGGCAATCTCCCAATCAGATAGCAAAGGATCAAGCAGAGAATGAAAAAGAAATTGAGAATGTCATTGAGAATGAGAACAAGAAAGAAAATGAAAGCGATAATGACACAGCATCAAGTGGCCCGTTGTCAGAGGAGATTGATGGGGTGATGTGGAGAGAAGGAAATGAAGAGGGTATTTGGTTCAAAGTTCAAGTGCATACTTCTCCACAATTGTTGAAAGAGAGTGCCAAGGATTTCAAAGGGTTGAAACGTGTTGAGCATTATATTTACAGCGGACAATACAAGTATACTGTGGGTAGAACGCAAAGTTTTAGTGAAGCCAAATTGGGGATGAAAGCCATGCAAACCAGAGGCTTTACAGATGCTTTTATTGTCGCATTTGAAAATGGTGCACGGATAGATTTAAAAGAAGCATTGAAAAAGGTTAAGTAGCATGAAGATTTCGAGAGAATTTTGGTTGGGTACATTGGTCATCTTGGTGATTGTAGTTGTGTACTTTGGAATCAATTTTCTCAAAGGCACCAACCTTTTTCTGAAGCACAAACGATATTATTCCTTGTATGAGAACGTAGCTGGAATTGCTCCTTCAAGTCCAGTTGTATTAAATGGCTACAAGATAGGTCAAGTGAAAGATGTGCATATTTTCGAAGCCGATCAATCCAAAATCGTAATTGAACTGAGCATCAACGACGAACATGTGAGAATACCCAAGGATTCAGAGTTTCAGATTTATGAATCAGATTTGTTTGGTGGTAAGGCTGTGCGACTCATCTTAGGCGATAGCACTTTATTTGCTGAGAACAAAGACACCCTAATGGGATCTTTGGCTCTTGGATTGACGGAGTCATTGAAACAAGAAATTGAGCCACTCAGAGCCAAGACCATCGAGCTGATTTCAGGAATCGACTCCGCCATCACACAATTGAACCAAGTATTCAAGGATCCAAGAACCAAGGAAATACCAGCACTCTTCGCCAACATTCAACGGACGCTGAAGAACGTTGAAAGCTCCACCGCCTCCTTTAGTCAAGTGATGAATCAAGGAGGGCCGCACATCGTTGACATTCTGGGAAGTGCAAGAAGCATAGCTGAGAATTTAAAGAATAACAACAGTCGACTTTCCCAGGTGATTCAGAACTTTGAACAAATTTCAGACACACTCAAAAGGGCGCAGGTTGGAGCAACCATCATGAAAGTCAATCAGGCGGTCACGGGTTTGAATCAAGTGGTAACCGATATTAATGCAGGAAAGGGATCCATAGGTGCTTTGATGAAATCAGATGAGTTGCATGTAAAGTTGAGCAATGCAGCAACAAGTTTGGATGTGCTGTTGGATGACATTCAAAAAAATCCAAAACGATACTTGTCCTTCTCGGTAGTAGGTAGAAAGGAACAAGATGGATTTTCAAAAAAGGAGTTGGAAGAAATTAGAAAGGAAATCAACAACATTAATCTGGATAAAAAGAAGCAATGATTGGGCAATTGGTATTTATCATATTGCTGAGTGCAGGTGGCTACATGGCATTCAAGCGTTTTCAGTTTGTTAGAAGAAATATTTTGTTGGGTCGTGATGTGCAAATCGATGGCACAGCAAGCGAAAGATGGGGCACCATGTTACGTGTTGCATTGGGACAAGGCAAGATGTTTACGCGCCCCATAGCCGCTATTTTCCATTTGTTCTTGTATGCAGGTTTTGTCATCATCAATATTGAAGTGGTTGAGATTGTTTTAGATGGTGTTTTAGGACAACACCGGTTGTTCCATGGAATCGGTAATATTTACAATTGGCTGATTGCTGCCTTTGAAGTTTTGGCATTTTTGGTTATGGTGGGTTGTGTGGTTTTTTTGTACAGGAGAAACATTGCGAAGCTTCCCCGATTTCATTGGAGGGAGATGACCCAATGGCCCAAGTCCGATGCCAATATTATTTTGTTCACTGAGATAGCGTTGATGTCTGCATTCTTGAAAATGAATGCGGCTGAGGGGATCTTGGCTGCTCGGGGAGTTGAACATTATGTCAACATCGGAACCTTGCCCATCAGTCAATTTGTATCACCGTTTTTACAGAATTACAGCACGGGAGCCTTGATTGCCATTGAGCGTTTCTGCTGGTGGTTTCACATCATTGGTATTTTGGCCTTCATTGTTTATCTCAGCTATTCCAAGCACTTACACATTTTATTGGCATTCCCCAATACCTATTTCAGCAAGTTGCGTCCAGCTGGAGCTTTAGATAACATGAGCAATGTGACCAATGAGGTGAAATTGATGATGGATCCAACAGCGCAAGTCACAGAGGATCCATTGGCCCCTAAAAAGTTTGGAGCCAAAGATGTAACCGATTTGAGTTGGGTACAACTGCTCAATGCATATAGCTGTACGGAGTGTGGCAGATGCACTTCTCAATGTCCCGCTAACCAAACAGGTAAGTTGTTGAGTCCGCGTAAGATCATGATGGACACGCGAGACAGAATGGAGGAAGTAGGAAGGTGTATGGATGCTGGTGTATCTTATGACAACAAAAGTTTATTGGGTGATTACATTACATTTGAAGAGTTGTGGGCTTGTACCTCCTGCAATGCCTGCACGGAGGCTTGTCCCATCAACATCAATCCTCTTGAGATTATCATTGACCTTAGAAGATATCTGATGATGGAAGAGTCGCAATCACCGGAGAGTATTACCACCATGTTGACGAACATTGAGAACAATGGAGCACCATGGGCATTTGCACAAGCAGACAGAGGCAATTGGACACAAGAATAAAGTTATGGCAGAATTTCAAGTTAGAACAATGGCCGATTGCATGGCCGCAGGGGAGACACCGGAAGTATTGTTTTGGGTGGGATGTGCTGGAAGTTTTGATGATCGCGCCAAGAAAATCACCAAGGCCATTGCCAAAATATTGCACAAGGCCAATGTGAGTTTCGCCATTTTGGGAAGCGAGGAGAGTTGCACTGGAGATCCTGCGAAAAGAGCAGGAAACGAATTTTTGTTTCAAATGATGGCGATGCAAAACATCGAGGTCATGAATGCGTACGAGGTGAAGAAAATCGTTACCGGATGTCCCCATTGTTTTAACACGCTGAAAAATGAATATCCAGCATTGGGTGGAAAGTATGAGGTGATGCACCACACACAACTGATACAAAATTTGATTTCGGATGGAAAGTTGAGCATTGAAGGAGGGGTGTTCAAAGGAAAGAAAATTACATTCCATGATCCTTGCTATTTAGGAAGAGGCAATGGTGTGTATGAAGCACCTCGTGCCTTGATTCAAAAGTTGGATGCTGAGTTGGTGGAGATGAAGCGATGCAAGACCAATGGCTTGTGTTGTGGAGCGGGCGGTGCACAAATGTTCAAGGAGGCGGAGAAAGGAAACAAAGAGGTGAACATTGAACGCACAGAGGATGCATTAGCCATACAGCCCAATGTGATTGCAACTGGATGTCCATTTTGCAATACCATGATGACCGACGGAGTCAAAAATTTCGAGCAAGAGCATGTGATCGCGGTGAAGGATATAGCCGAATTGATTGCGGAGGCAGGGGAGTTGTAGTTTGCTCTTACTCAATCACAATGTCATATTGATCCAACAATCCCCTGATTTCTGATTGTGAAAACATGGCCCTTTTAATTTTATTGTTTGCAGGGTGGATTGAATAATGAATGGAGGTTCTGAAATCCGCTTGCTCCAAATTTGTGTTGTAAAATATGGCACTAGAAAAATCGCAATCTTGAAAATTACTTTTACTAAAATCACCTTCTGTGAAATCTACCTCTGATAATTTGCAGCCCTTGAACAAGGCCTTTTTCAGTAATACTTGAAAGAAAGATGCATGGGTTAAATTGCATTGATTAAAGTTCATTTGTAGTCCCATGGGGTTGGCGTTTTCAAAGAGAAGCCCCAACATCTTACAATTGGTAAATTGAATTTGTCTAAAAGCTGTTCCATTGATATTGCATAGGCTTATATTACAATCTCGGAATTCGCAATTGGTGAATTTTACTCCGCTTAAATTCATATTGGCAAAATTGCAAAAAGAGAAAGTGCAGTCTTCAAAGTCTCTGTCGGGTAGGACCTCTAGAGCGAAGTCGATGTTTTGGTAGTGTTGGTCAAATTGTGCCATATGGTGGATCAGTATATGAGTGAATCAGTGTATCAGTGTATCAGTGTATCAGTATATCAGTATATCAGTATATCAGTATATCAGTATATCAGTGAATCAGTATATCAGTATATCAGTGAATCAGTGTATCAGTAAATCTCCCCTCCTGCTCGAGCTTGCGAGAGAAAGGAGGGGTGTCCCGACGAGCGTCAGCGCAGTCGGGATGGGGTGGTGTATTCAGAGCGAGAAACAGTGTATCAGTGGATTAGTGGATTAGTATATCAGTATATCGGTTTATCAGTGTATCAGTGTATCAGTGGATTAGTATATCAGTATATCAGTGAATCAGTGTATCAGTAAATCTCCCCTCCTGCTCGAGCTTGCGAGAGAAAGGAGGGGTGTCCCGACGAGCGTCAGCGCAGTCGGGATGGGGTGGTGTATTCAGAGCGAGAAACATAAAATCAGTAAATCAGTAAATCAGTATATCAGTATATCAGTATATCAGTATATCAGTATATCAGTATATCAGTATATCAGTGGATTAGTATATCAGTATATCGGTTTATCAGTTTATCAGTGAATCGGAATCATTGGCGGAAGATTTTTTCAATTGATTTCCCTTTGGCCAGCTCATCGATGAGTTTGTCCAAGTATCGAACTTGCCGTTCAATGGGGTCTTCTATTTCCTCGATACGATATCCGCAGATTACACCTTTGATGAGAGCGGCATTGGGATTGAGTTGGGGGCAAGAATTAAAGAATATTTCAAAGGAGTTTTCCGACTGAATTTGTTGTACAATTCCTTCTTCATCATAACCGGTCAGCCATTGGATGATGGTATTTACTTCAAGCCGCGTTCTTCCTTTGCGTTCTGCCTTGTTGATGTATAAGGGATAAACGGAAGAAAATTTCATTTGACGAATTCGTGTAATGCGGTCTTTCATTTGAACAATGGGTGATGTTATGGGTTTTAAAAGTATGAAAATATTCATAGTAATAGTTGCCATTATTTTAGTTGCCGTACTTATGATACAAGGGGTCACATTGAAATCATCCAATGACATTGAGCAATACAAGTACACGGTTATTGAGACCTTTGACGGTGTGGAGTTAAGAAAATATGAGAGGGCTCTGTTTTCAAGTGTTGTATTAAATGACAGTGCCTATGATGCCTCTGCCAATAATGGGTTCAGAATATTGGCCGGTTATATTTTTGGTGGCAATGATAGAAACGAAAAAATTGCGATGACCTCGCCGGTAGTGATGGAGATGGGAGATCAGATGAAAATGTCTTTCATGGTTCCGTCAGATAAGGCGTTGGATAATTTGCCCAGACCCAATGACAGTCGTGTTTTTCAAGAAGAGCGGGCGGAAACGGTGATGGCTGCCATCACCTTTGACGGATGGGCCAGTGATGAAAAAATTGAGAAGTACAAGAAAGAATTGATAGAGGTATTGAGCAATAAAGGAATGAGATACCACGAACCTTTTATGTACATGGGATACAACCCTCCGTATCAATTGGTGGACCGGAGGAATGAGGTGGTGGTGAGGGTTCTGAATTGATTGAAATAAACATATCCTGTTTGGGCGATGTCTTCGTCCAATTGATTCTGGATTTGTTTTTTACGTTTGGTATGCAGGTAGCTTGCTTGAAGCAAGGCCAAGTTATAGATGATTCGAAAGTATCGCTGCCCCAAGAAAATCACGTTTTTGATTTCGATTTCCTTTTTCAATTTGGTGAATAATCTTTGGTCACCGAGGATTTGGGCGTTCCTTAATTGTATCACTTTGATTGCCTCGTGGTATCCGGGTTCAATGGGAAATGGGGTATTTGTTTTTTTGAGTTGAATATAGAGATTAGCAAAGTACTGAGAGTCCGCATAGCGCTCTGCCAAGTGAAGTCCTTCCGCTAAGATCCATTCGTAATAAGGGAAGTAACCTTTGTTTTTGGTGGACTGAAAAATCTGTTGTTGTTCCAGCACGGCTTGGGACAGGCAATGGTTTAAGTCATCCCAAGATTCACGTTGTATGGCATCCCAAATGCGAAGAACCTTGATACGGCCTTTGAGAAACGGATGCCAATGCTGATTTTTCTTCCCTTCCTTTAAAAATTGATTCATGGGTGATTGGAGCCAACTTTTCATCGATAACTTTTTTCCGTAGGCGTTTAATGCTTGAGCGAAAAAGGAGGAAGGCAGTTCTTGTTTTTCTTGGGCATACATTTCGAGATAGTGCATGTAAGGTGAAGCAAGGCCATCCAGGAAAGGGAGGCGTTCAAAGAAATACACTTGTGCGGTAGGGTTTTTGGCCAAGAAGGGCCCCAGGTGTTCTAACAAGGCCGGTTTTTCAAATAGGCGTTGGGCAATTTTGGCGCAAGCATTTTGGTAGTTGAAGTCTTCGAAGGAAGAAAGTGGGATTTGGAAGAAATCCTGAATAAAGGGGATGATGAATTCCGTATCTGCTTCTGTCAGGAGAAGATGATTGTTTAAATTATCTTTCCCCAAGTATTGCGTGATAATTTGTTTGGAAGATTCGGAAATGCTGCTGTTGGTTTTTACAAAGCCACAAATACGTCTCAAGGTTTGGGGGCTGATGTAGGCTTTGGTCACCCTAAAAATATCCTGCGAAAGGTCGTTGCATTGGAAGCCAAATTGCAAAGATTGTCCCCAACGTTTTTCAAGTTTGATTTTCCAGTTCATAATTTGAAATCAGGTAAATATAAAATTCTAAATTTTTTGTTTTTGAATTGGAATGGAATGGAAGAAAATTTATTGTAAGTGAGGAAATAATTTTGACTAAAAATCAATAGACATGGAATTAACGCTGAAACGAATTTTGCTGGGTACTTTTGTTTCTTTTTCTTTTTTTAATTTTTTCGGGCAAGCGCCAATGTCCATTCCTTACCAGGCTGTGGTGCGCAATGCGGATGGCAGCGTCATAGCGAATACTTCGTTGACCATGACTTTCAAGATACATGATGTTGCCGCCACTGGGAATGTCGTTTACCAAGAGACACAAGCTGTGAACAGCAATGCCCAAGGATTGGTCGTTTGCTCAGTGGGCAGTGGGACTGTGGTGCAAGGTACCTTTGCCGGTATCCAATGGGGCAGTGGAGCCAAGTTCATGCAGGTGTTGATGAATACCGGAAGCGGTGAAATCGATCT
>VFQT010000477.1_pt1 | contig 58537 bp, 36 predicted proteins | sample 3512381 | NCBI WGS metagenome assembly VFQT01 (sample SAMN10412376, study PRJNA504923) | tailings metagenome | isolation source: Relicate 2 Philex TSF3 active mining site | place: Philippines: Tuba, Benguet | collected 2017-08-29
GGCTCACCGTCCTCTTCAACCTCCTCCGCCCCAACATAACGGCCCGGCGTCAGCACATGGCCGTGACTCGCGATCTCAGCCGTGGTCGCGGATTTGCAGAAGCCGGGCACGTCGGCGTAGGCCGACGGGTTTTCAGTTTTCCGTTTTCGGTTGCCGGCAGAATGATCACCGCGCCAGGAATGGTAGGTGCCGGTGATTTTCTCAAGGTCGGCGTCGGTCAGCTCGCGGTGCACTCGGTCGATCAGAGTGCCCAGTTTGCGGGCGTCGATGAACAGCGTTTGCTTTCGACGGTCGCGGAAGCCGCGTTTGCCATCGGCCGCTTTGCTCTTCACCAAAAACCACAGACACACTGGAATCTGCGTGCTGTAAAACAATTGTCCAGGCAGGGCCACCATGCAGTCCACAAGGTCCGCTTCAATCAGGGCTTTTCGAATTTCCCCTTCACCAGATTGGTTCGATGACATGCTGCCGTTGGCCAGCACAAAACCCGCCATACCCGTCGGGGCCAGATGATGAATGAAATGCTGCACCCACGCGAAGTTGGCATTCCCCTTCGGCGGAACTCCATACTTCCAGCGAATGTCATCATCCTTACGGAACCAGTCCGAATCATTGAACGGCGGATTGGCCAGCACATAGTCGGCCCTCAGGTCCGCATGCAGATCGCGACGAAACGTGTCTGCATGTTCGGGACCAAAGTCCGCCTCAATCCCTCGCAGCGCCAGATTCATGATCGCCAGACGCCGCGTCGTCGGATTGCTCTCCTGACCGTAAACGCTGATGTCGCCCAGCTTGCCGCCATGCGATTCCACAAACTTCTCGGACTGCACAAACATCCCGCCGGAACCACAGGCCGGGTCATAAATGCGGCCTTTGTACGGTGCCAGCATCTCCACCAGCAGCCGCACGACGCAGGACGGCGTATAGAACTGGCCCCCGTTCTTGCCTTCAGCACTGGCGAACTGCGTCAGGAAGTACTCGAAGACTCGGCCCAGCAGGTCTTTCGAGCGACCGGCCACATCAGCCAGCTGGATGGATCCGATCAGATCAATCAGTTCCCCCAGGCGGTGCTTATCCAGATCGGCGCGACCATAGTTTTTATTCAGGGCCCCCTTCAGTCGTGGGTTGTCACGCTCCAGAGCCACCATGGCATCGTCCACGTCCTTGCCAATGCCCGGCTGCTTTGCCTGTGACTGCAGGTGGGCCCAGCGTGCCTCCTTTGGAACCCAGAACACATTCGCCGCCAGATACTCGTCCTTGTCCTCTGGATTCGCCCCGGCGAAATCACCCTCGCCAGCCACCAGTCTGACGCGATGCTCTTCGAAAGTGTCAGAGATGTACTTGAGAAAGATCAGTCCGAGCACCACATGCTTGTACTCGGCCGCATCCATGTTGTTCCGCAGCTTGTCAGCCGCCAGCCACAGCTTGGCCTCAAAGCCCAGATTTGCCGAAGTGTCGGTTTTGGCCGATTTGGCCGCCTTCTTTGCCATGCTGCTCAGTACCCCTGATCCTTGCTGTCTCTGTCTGACTATTTGTCCGAAGGCCACGCCTTGTGGGCGATGCCGTCAGGACCGGCCACAGCTGCAGCAAAACAGACTGCCGCTGGCGCAGCGAAGTCGGTGTTCCTGCCAGGGGCAGCGCTCGCGTTCTGCGGGTAGTCAAATCCCGCCCCTGCAGCATACCCCGGATCTGAGCAAAAAAACAGCGAACACCTTTGGCTTAAACATCACCGGCGATGTCGCTTTACAGCCCGGACAGAAGGCTGTCCGACCTGCATTCCCGCAGTATCGCCATACAAAAACCGCACCGGCGCACGACGACCACCGCCACCTTTTCTGACGGCAGTGCATCTGCGGCATGGTGGAAGTCCGCTCTGCATTGCTGATAGCCCGCCGCTGCCCTGGCTGCACGGATCGGCGGCACCGTACCTGAGACTGGACGAACGGGCGGTGCAAATGCAGAGTCGCCCTCGGCCCTTTGCTGATCGAACACCGGCCACGTCGGCCGGTCACACTTTCCTTGAACCACGATACACCAGCAGCACCGCACCCAGCAGCGAGCCTCCGTACAGGCCGACCAGGCCCAGTTCCTGCAGTCCCGAGTTCAGCGCGAACACTGCTGCCACTAATCCCGAAATAGTCAGCAGCATGGACACTCGCTGCACAAGCACCAGCACCTGACCCCGCGACGTGGCCCGCCAGATCAGCAGCGCGGCCACGACGCAGAATGCGGCCCAGCCCAGTCCCAGACCTCGCTGCAATGTCTCTGCCGCTCGTACCTGCAGTGCCAGACGCGGATTCCCGCCGGCTCGCAGAAATGTCAGTGCCACTCCGTCCTCAGGAATCTGAAAGTCCAGCGAGAGCATCCCCTCAGACCGCTGCAGACTGTCATCGCCTCCGGTCACTCCGTTCGTCACGGCGATCCCGAAGTCATCGTTGCTTTGAATTTGGGGCATCTGTTCCGCTGCCTGTGGCATTCCCGCAGGATCTGCCATGGGCTCAGCGCCGCGTGCAGGAGCCGGTGTTGGTGCTGCCGCTGCTGCCGGAGCCGCTGGTGCATCCTGAGCATTCTCGGATTCCAGCGGTGCCCGGTCACGTAATTTGTCCTGTTCGGCCGCAAGGCTCTCCAGTCGCCTCACGTCCAACCCCAGCGCGTTTTGACGAAGTTGTGACTGCCCGCGACCGCCCTTGGCCAACCCCAGTGCACCACTATGTCGACTCTCACTGTTTTCACCACTGCCCGGGCGGTCTGACGCCGCCTTTTCAAAATCTCCCAGCTCGGCCAGCCCGTCTGCCTTTGCTTCTTTGCCGGCCATCTTTCTGCGTTCGAGCGATTCGGCCTTTGACTGTGGTTTGGGTGGTTCTGGTGGCGGTGTCATGAAGCGAAACGTTGGTGACTGCTGCCCCCCTGACGACTTCGCCGGTGCTGCATCCTGCTGCTGTCCTTCACCCAGAGCCCGGCCTTTCGTTTGAATCCCGTTGTCAAAAAAGAACTGCATCCGATTCTGTTCGTTCCAGGAATTGAGCTGCAGGTCCTTTCCCAGCAGGAAATCGTTGCCGTCATTCAAACCTTCGCCCGCATATTCCCGAGCCAGCTCACTGAGCTTCTGCGCAGCTTCTTCCAGTTGCTGCCCACCAGCCATGCCTCGGCCACGCAGACGCTCCAGACGCTGCTGCCCCTGCTGCACCGCCTGCTGCTGAAACCAGGCATCCACGTTTGAGACTTTGCCGCTGGATGCTGAACCGGAATACCGACCGGCTGCAGACATGACCTGCTCCACCTCGGACAGCAGCTCCTGCTCCTGATACTCAGAAATGGCCGCCGCAGACACATTCGTCAGATCGGCATTCTTCAGAAGCTCAGCATGCCACGCTTCCGGTACATACACACTCCAGCGATTTCGATTGATCGTAATGCCATTTTCCGGATCATCGCGAAACTCCGGAAATATCGGTACAGGTATCTGCAACTGCCGACTGCTCCACTGCTCCCGCAGCGCAGTCATTGAATCCGGAAATCGTCCGGCAATCGCAAACTCCACCACAAACCCGGCGGCGGCCTCAGCTGATTGCGGCAGCGGAATCAGCTGCCCCTGTACCGCACCATCCTGACGCTGCACAATCCGACTGGGCCGATCATTCACGCGACAGAACAGCAGTCTGGCCCCTTCCGGAAGCTGCACCGGCAAAAACTGGCGACCTTCATTCGCCACCTGCAGCTGATGATGACTGCGCCAGCTGCCGTCTTCCGAAATGACGGTAGTGTGAGTCGCGAGGCTGACAACTGCCGGCGTCACCTTCTGACGCTCCGGCTGCACGATTCGCCAGGGACTGCTCTCCGCCCGCAATCGGGAAATCAGCACGGCCTGATCCAGCAGCAGCTGCGGGATTCTCAGAGTGATCTGATCGGCCGCCACCACATCCTCGGGCTGTTCCGCCTGAGGCTGCAGCAGGGCTCGCGACTGATTCACCAGTACCCGAAAATGACTTTGACCGGACAGTGTCGCCGCTGCATTCGCCGGTACTGCAAATGTCGGTGGCTCCATGCGAATCTGTCGATCGGCCGGCAGAGCGGCACTGGCCGTGCCGAGCACAAACAGCTGCCCTGAAACCGGCTGCTGCAGTTGAAACACGATGCGAGTCCGACCATTGCCCAGCGATTCCTTCAAAATCCGTCGCTGACCAGGCACTTCAAACGTCATACTGCCTGCCAGCACATCCGGCAGCTCAACAGCAAACTGATCCGCTGCCGCACGCGCGACCTGCCAGCGCAGCGCCAGCATATGCTCAAGCGACGTTTCCGTCACACTGGCAACCGTGACCGATTCTGCCACCAGAGTGGAAACGGCCGGGCGCAGACGAACTGTCACCGCTTTGGGCTGCTGCACCGAACTGCGCAACAGCAGCGATGCCGGTTGCTCCGTGACCTCGCGGAACAGCACATTTGCCTCACCAGCCGGCTGCGGATTCCAGTCACTTCCCGCATCAATTCCGGAACTTTCCGAAGCCGCATCCAGCCAAACGGCCAGCTCGGATGCAGTGGTTGCTGTCCCGATCAGTGCCGGTGGCTCCAATACAGCCGCCGCACCGTCGGGCTGCCGCGGCTGCTGGCCCTGCAGCACCACTGTCAGCCTCCCGGTCCGCGCATCACTCAGTTGCAGATTCAGCAATCGCGGCCCGCCACTGCCAGCCGTCGGTTCCACCACGTACCAGTCCTGCAGGCCATCGGCCGACACATCCAGTGGCAGATAACCCGGCGGAATCTGTACGTCAAGACGCGATCGTGCGCCGCCCCGGATCAGCAGGCCCAGTCGAGTCGTCCACAGCATCCGCTGTGCCTCAAGACGCAGGCCGTGCAGAGCATCAACGGTCAGTTCGTCCGCTGTCGGAGTGATCCGCACGGACACCTGAGCCGGCTGTCGCGCGTAACGCCACGCGGCTGCCGGGCGACCCGGCAAAGACTCGCCCTCAGGCTGCGGAGCCTCATCAGGATTCAGCTGAGTCACCCCCGAAAGTGCGGCGGTCCGAACCTGAAACTGCGATCCCATCTTCAGCAGAACCGTACCGGTATCACGCCCCGAACCCAGGACCGCCGAAATCGGTACCTGAAAATTCTCCAAAACCTGCTGTTCCGGCAACGCGGAAAACAACTGAAACCACACCACCGAACGATCGGTGACCGAACGCTTGAACTGAACCTGCAGACTGCGACCAGCATCGACAGTTCCGACAGACCAGCCGGCCACATCATCACCACCCACAGACTGAATCGAAAATCCGGCCGGCAGGGACACCGCCAGCTCTGTGATTTCCCCCTGCCGCAACAAAGCCTCCACTGATGTTCTTACCTGCAGGCCCGAATCCCGCAGTGACACCACAGATGTGACATTGGAATGCAGCGTCAACGCGGAATCCGACTTCTGAGTCATCGGCAGCCACTGCAGTCGCAGCGTGGATGCCTGAGCCACTGGCACAAGTACCAGTCGGCCTTCACGACGAAACCCGGTCGACCGTCCGTTTACCTTAGCCTCGAGATTATCGCCGGGCAGCGTCCATTCCAGCAGTCCGGACGCAGCACCGCGCAGCGGCACATCACAGCGACCCACGACCCCGTCCACCTCCGCCGGAACGTCAAACTCCAGATCCACCACATGCAGTCCGCGTCCCGCCACCTGAATGCTGTATGCCGATCCCGCGTCGGACGCCGCAGCCACATTGCCCGCCACCAGTTGCTGCTGTGCAGGTATCTGCTGGCCGGAAAAATTCGGCAACTGGCCCGTCTGAACATTCAGCAGCAGCGGCTTCACCAGCGCCGCCGCACCATCCACCGTGGCACGACGAATCGCCACGCTGCCCAGCGGCAATTCGACCAGCAATGCGGAATCCGCGTCCCGCCACACTGCGTATCGAGCCTCAAAACGCAGCACGTGTTTGGTACCATCCACCGGGAGCAACTGCATCGTCCTGTACCATGACGATACCACCGGCGATCCCAGCGGACTTGTCTTTACGCTCGGCAATTGCTCCGGATACGCCCGCTGAAACAGTCGCAGAAACTGGTCGTGCGGTACAAAGACCTGGTCCGCACGCAAAGGCGGCTCACCCGGCACATACGGTATTACAAGTTCATCCCCGTCCGCCGAAGACTGCTCGGCCTGCTGTGCCCAAACGCCGGGAGCAGCAATCCACACAAACAGCAGCACACTGCTGATGGCACCGCGCTTCCATGAACAACAGCTGAACAGCAGATCCAATGGACACCATTTCGTACAACAGCCGCTGATCAGCGCCCGCCCCACGAGCAGCACCAGACCGCCTGCTGCACCCAGCCCAATGCCATCCGGCAGCCACTGCTGATCAGCAGACAGCAACGGTACTGCCCCCAGAGCCAGCAGCAGCAGAACACAGCCAAGCCCGATCTGCCGCAAAATGGCGGTACGCCGACGTGACCACAACACGCCGACCGCCAGCAAACCACAAATCAGCCGCAGACCGGTCAACTGCCGCTGACTGCGGACAGCAATGCTCAGCGGCGCCGGGCCACCAGCAGTATCCGCCACCGAAGAAAATGTCTGCCGACGATATCCATCCGGGATCTCCAGCTCCACCTGCACCGACAGTCGTGCACCACCTCGACGCAGTCGCAGACTCGATTTTGCCATCAGTTGCGGCTCAGCACCCCGAGACAGTGACCGCCGCACTCCGGTATCCTGCTGTGCTTCAAAACCCAGAGCCAAAGACTCGTCCGCTGCATTCTCGCTTCCGGAACTGCCATTCAGACTGCGCCCGAAACGAAATCGATTCTGCAGCACTACACCGCCCTCAGCCTGACCAACGCCGAATCCACCGCCACCGCCCGGACCACCTCCACCACCCATCGGTGCAGGCGGTGCCCCAGGCGGGGCCAGACTCGCTCCGCTGGTGATTTCAGACATTTCCGCTCCGCCCATCGGAGACCCCGGCAACTGCTCCTGAAGACTCATGCCCCCAAGTCCGCCTCCACCGCCTCCCATGCCTCCCATGCCACCCATCATTCCCGACATGTCCGCGGGGACCGGCTCATTTGCCATGGGAGCGACCACCTGCGGATTTGCCTGGGGAGCCATGAAGTCCGGAACGGCAGCATCAGACGCGACATCGCTCCAGCCCCCATCGCCCTGCATCATCTGTACGCGGGATCGTACTGTCCGAAGGTTGCTGCCGGACATAGACAGCAGCGAAACGATCAGCAGCACTGCCACGGTTCCGATCAGCGATTTCCACCGACGTCGCAAACACAGCACCGTACCCGCAAACAACAGCAGCAAATACAAACCAAAAACACTAAGCCGACTGCTCACGTCACTCCACGTCGGCAGTCGCAGTTGCCCCAGGGTCGACAGCCAGCCGGAGCGATCCAGCCGCTCCTTCGCACGGTACGGACTTTCAACACCCAGGATCAGGGAATCTTCCGGGTAATGCACCGCCCAGTCCTGCTGCAGCACATCAACAGACACAGCACGCTGAGTTCCCGCATCCATCAGCAGTTGCAGCGGCACCTGAGTTTGTCGACGGAACTCGTCACCATCCGCTGCACTTTCAAACAACACCTCAAGGTCATGCTCCATCTGGTCACCCGCAGGCAATGCCACCAGATAATCCTCACCCTCGCGACGGACTTCCACTGGTTCTCCATCGAGGACCGTTGACCACAGGTACGAATCTTCATTTGGCAAACGAAATCGCAGCGACTGCACACCGCTGGTCTGCAGACGCATACTGCAGCGACGCTGCACAGTCCCGGTATCACTCAGCACGCAGACATTATTCATCGACTGGCACACGGCGCTCGGGACCACACTGGTCGCATACGTGGTATCCTGAACCTGAAACGCGTAATCCGGCTGCACGAAGCGATACACCAGAGCCGTTCGTCGGCTGCTTTCCGCCGGCGGGGCTGCAACGACCGCCGCGTCCTCAGCCGAAAGCCCCGGAATCTCTGCCGTCAGCAGAGCCTGCAATGACTGTTCCGGCAAGGCCTCAAAAACCAGTACTCCGTGCTGCCTCACAGCATTGGCCAGCCGAATCGCTGGTGCGGCAATTGGCGAATTCTTCGTGCGAGGCTGGGACACTTCGACAAACAATGTCAGGGAACCTGCAAATCGACGATCCAGCCGCAATTGAAAACTGCGCAGCCCATCGGCCACGGCCCCCGCCGACTGTTCCACAATCCGCACCGGACCGGTCAGTCGCTGAGTCGCCATGCCGGGGACCACTCCCACGGATTTAACTTCAAACCGCAGCGATTCCCCCAAAGACTCTGCAACTCGCAGATCCAGACTGCGAATTGTGCCCGCCAGTACATCCACTGACAGTTCGGCATCCACAGTCTGCTGCCTGGCATCAGCCCAGGTCCGCAGCACCGAACGGCTGGCCAGCTGAGCTGTCTTCCGCTGAATCGCCAGCTCACCTGCGACACCGGATCCCTCGCTGCGAAATACCTGATCATTGCCCGTGCCACTGATGGCAGTCAGTCCGGAAAGCTGCAGCGGTGAAATCACCAGATCCTCGTCCGCCTTCAATCGCCAGCTTCCGCCAATCACACTCACTGCCGGAGCCAAAACGCTTGGAATCTGCAACCGCTGCTCCACTTCCGGATCGGCCAGCGTCCTCGACAGCTCCACACGCAACTCCCACAAAGCCCCCGGCTGAATTGGCTGCAACGGGTGCACGACAATCGCACCCGGGGTGTTTCCCGGCGTCCAGCGGAGTTCGGTTTCTCCCGAACGGACCGCTGTCAGCTGCCAGTCCGCCGGCAACTGCAATGGAATCTCAAACAATGGCAGATTCAGGACTTCAATCAGATGCGAATGCTTCAGCACAGCCAGCTCGTCGGCAAACGACAATTCGGCGTTCACCTCCGCCAGCACTTCACGATCACGCGGACGCACTCCAATCTGCAGTCCGTACTGCTGCTGCCAGAATTCGAACACAATCGCCTCGCTGGAGATTCCCGCGTCCTCGGCTGAAATCGCTCGAATCCCGCCCGAGACTTCTGCGGAAAGGCGCAGTCCCGCCTCGTGCCGAATTATCAGGCGGCCGGAATGTGAGGCCACGTCGCGAAATGTCACCGTGGGAACAGCATCCCGCCGCGCATTATCAGCCGCTGATCCTGCGGCACCGTCAGCCGTCACCGCGTTCTGACTGAACACCACCACGCCATTAAGTCGTATGATGCGATCACCCTGCACCGGCTGACGCCATGTCAGCACGACCTGCGTCCCACCCTGGCGTTCACTGTCGTCCTCCAGTGTCCACGATTCCAGACCTGCCGATTCCACACTCACCACTTCAAACCCCGGTGGCACCACGGCTGTCAGTCGACTGATCGCACCGCCAAACACACTGATCACAGACTCTCCGGTCCAGTGCAGGGACTGCGGTCGATACTCCAGTTGAGCTCCGGTCGTGACAAATACCAGACGCTGGACTTCAGTCTCACGCTGCTGGGTCACCCAGCGCAGTCTTACGTCAGCCGCATTGCCCACCGGCACCCGGTAGTCCGCCGGCTGCTCAATCGCCGTCGGTCGATCAAGCTGGCGATCATTCACCACCAGTTGACGCCCCGCCGGGCAGTTGACCGTCAGATGTGTGGCAGCTGTTCCCGGTAACTGGAAGGCCGCCGCCAGGTCGCTGCCGGCCTGTGCCAGCGGCGTCGACATGGTCAGCTCGACGACAAAGCTGCCGGGGGCTTCATGAGCCAGCAGCAGTGTCGCAGGTTCCGCCGGGTCCCGGGCAATCAGCGCCGCCTGTCCACCCAGTTCCGCACGCTCCACCGCCAGATTGCCAACCGGGATCCGCAGCGTCTGCCATGCGTTGACGAATTGTCTGATTTGCAGCCGCAGTTTCACCGTGGCCTGCTGAACCAGCGGAGTAATCGTGAGTTCGGCCTGCTCCACCACCAACGGCAGCGGACCAGTCAGATCTGCTGCCTGTCGCGCCTTCTGCAGCAGCTCCTGAAACTGCTGCCGCTTCAGCATCACACCTCGACCGTCCCTCGCAAAGATCGTCTCCAGCTCATCCGCCGGTACAAAGCGTTCCCGCTGCCCTGTTGGATCAGCAGGAGCTGTTTCCTGAGCCCGCAGCACTGCCGCGGGAAATGCCAGCAGCAGAAGCAGCAGCACGAGGGTGAATTCGCGTGCGAATTTCATGCTGCACCTCCTTCGTCACTGCCGGCAGCAGGTTTTTCAGGCGAGTCCGCGGCGTTCTCGGTGGCACTGTCACCGGACACAACAGCAGTTGCGGCCGGAGGAATCGAAAGCTCAACCGCCACAGCAGCGGCAGCCAGACCCGCTGCCGACGGACGTCGCCCCAATAACAGTCCCAGCAGCCACATAACTGCCACGAGGCAGACACCAGGAACCGCCAGAGCCACGGCATCCGTGACCCCTGAATCCCGCCGCAATGACAGCACGACCGCAAGAAACGCCGCCAGCAGGACCATGGAAATCCGATTCTCCCACGTGGTTCGCCGCAGCAGCAGTCCAACAACTGCCAAAGTCCCGCTGATCAGTCCCAGCAGGAACCAGCGTTTCCACCACAGCAGTTCCACTGTCAGCTCGGAACCGGTCGAGCGAAACACTGTGACGCTGCCCTGAGTTGCAAATTCGCTGCCCGCAGAATCGCCGATCCAGTCATTCAGGACTGCGGCTGCAACCGTATCCGACGGATTCCGAAACAGGTCGCCGAATGCTGTGCGGGCCGTGCGATCACGAGTCCACAGATCGGGAGCTCCGAGGAAGGAAACATCATCAGGAGCCCACACGGCCAGTCGTACCTGCTGCACCACCGTCGCCCCGCCTCCGTCACCCACCTGCGGCAGACGTAACAGCTGCCGAGACCCCTGGCCCTCATAAGGACGCTTCGCCTTGTCCGCCGCAATCCGACATCGATACTGCAGCGTCAGCAGGAATGATTCATCTGATGTCCCGGCACGACTGACATTCACATAATATGCTGTCAAATTCTCTGCCGTTGTCACATCGGTGGCCTTTTCGACCGTCGTTCGCTGACCATTCAGCAGCGGGGCCTGCAGCTCACTGCCAGCCGGCAGATCAATTCGCAGTCGCTGTCGCTCACTGGTTGTGACTCGCAGACGCACACGCCACGCTGCCAGATGCTGAGTTTCGGTCACAACCTCAACTGCCAGCCGCGAAACCACCGTTGCTGCCACCTCATGCAACTGATGTTTGCGAACTTTCACGACAGCGGATGCCGGCTGAGCAAAGTAACGGTAAGCCAGGTACCCGTCTGCCTCCAGCCGCTCCAGCTCCCGCACGTCAATCGGTTCTGTGGTTTCACCCTGACCATCAGCAGTGATCGAAAGCGATTCGTGTCGCAGCAATCGCATTTCCCCCCGGGCCTGCGTCAGAATCACGCGTCGGCGTCCCGCCTGATCATCGGCAAATGGCGGCAGAATTCTGGCCGGCTCGATCGTAATCGTCTGCTCAGATGCAGCCCCTGCATTCGCTGCAGCGTCACTGCTTCCGTCTGACGCCGCCGGTGCCGCTGCGGGCTGAACCGGTGCCGCCGGAATTGGCAGATCCCAGTCGATACCGATCTGTACCTCACCCGTTGCCTCTTCCTGCAGCACCAGCGTCCACGTAACCCAGCCGTTGTCTGCCGCCGTCGCCCGATCACGCTGGCGAATCACATGCCCGGCACTCAGCGCCTGAAATCGCACGTCGGCTGCAATCGCCTCGGGAACTGCTATTCGCAGCGTATCAATGCCTGCATTGCGGATATCAAACGTTGCCACCGCCGACTGTCGCACTATCTCCGGTTCAACCCGCACGGTTGTTGCCACAAACCCGGCTACCTGCGAAGGTCGCGGAGCCGTTCGGACAGACATTGCCAGCGGCCGTCGAGTGAAATTCCAGACACCGATCGAACGCATCCGAGCCTGCGGCTCAGCCACCGCATCGCGGGCCGGGAACAGTCCCGCTGTCTTTTCATCCACAGTCAGCACGTCGAGAAACTCAGGAGCATCAATTGCCAGTGTTCCGGTTTCACGTTCCACACCTTCGGGTGTCGGAATCGGCAGAGCCAGTTCCGCGTTCTCAGCCGCTGAATCAAACGCCATATGACCCTGCAGTGTCACTTCGATTGAACCCATGCGCTTCTGAGTCAGTGACAGAACGATACGCCCTGTGCTGCGGTCCAGACTGTATTCACTCATGCCGTCAGCCGAAACGCTGTCAACCAGCAGTCCTTCCGGAACCTGCAGCGCCAGCTGGAAGATCCCAGCCCGCTCGATCTCATAGCGAATCACTGATTTGACCCGCAGCTCGCTGTCGCGAAATGCGTAGTTCAGTGTATGTACCGCCAGCAGTCGCGGTTCCACCGGGCGAATCTGCACTGTCAGGCGACCGCGCGATCCACTGTATTCCCACGAATTCGCTCCACCCTCCTGCTGGCCCCCCGCCACTTCAGCCGCTGTCTGACGCAGGCCGGACTGGGCGGTCACGACCGCAGTCAGTGCCGGATCGGTGGTCAGAGTCAGTACGCCGGATTCACGCACCACGCCCTCCGCATGCACCCCCTGCAGACTGCCGTCGTCCAAACGACCGATCAGCGTCATCTGTTCGCCCTCGATCGTTCGCTCGGCCTGCACCTCGACCTGAAAGCGTTCTGTCGCCGGAGCCAGCAGCTCGACACGAATCAGCTGCTGCGACGGGTTCGACTGATCGATCGTCCACGCTCGAATCCGACCGGCTGCTGCAGTCACATCGATAATGCGGGCATCCCGCGGAGCTGCGATCGCCAGTTCACGCAGTTCACCACGCAGGATCTCATAGTTGAGCTGTGTGCGCAACTGCAGCAGACCAGGCTCGATGCGTGCCTGAGTCTGCGCTGTGGCACTGGCCAGCAGATCCATGACAGGTTTGGAACCGGCTCTGGGTGACCAGCGGACATCGAAACCTGTCGCCGCGCCGACGCTGGCCTTCACCACGGTCCGTCCCGCGACCGGTTCAGCCGGCAGCAGGACCTGCAGCGGAGCAATCGTGACGGACTGATCAGGTTCAGGAATCGACACGGTCAGCTCTGCAATACCTGTAGGAGGACACTGCAGTGCGAACGAACGGTTTTCCGGAGATGTCTGGACAGCGGCCAGCAGTTCCAGCTTGACGGTTTTCTTTCCCGCGCCCTTCAGCAGCAGCGAATACTGGCCTTCTGCCACACCCTTCAACAGGACCGAACCGTCAGCTGGCTCCACCCTGCCAATCGCCGCTGCTCCAAATGCCACCGGCAGTGCCGCCCAGCCTTCCTGTTTCAGTACCGTAACCTGCAGCTCGGCCGTAATCCGCACAATGTCCTTTTCCACCACTGCAGACCACGTCGACGATGTGATGACGGCGTCCTCGTTGGCTGTGGTCTGAGGAACTGTCTGCATCGCCTGTTTCAGCAGCTGCAGGTATTCGGAATATGGCAGCACCACGGATGCGTCCGGATTGTTGAACACCTTCTGCAGTTCACGGAAGGGAACATAGATCAGACGCTCCAGTGTCCCGGCGGGCTGAGCCGGTGGATCAGCCTGAACCGGCGTCAGGGCCGGAGCACTGTTCGCAGGGGGTTCATTCGGGGTCTGAGCAGCAGCCAGGGAGGAGCCGAGGGCCAGCAGAACGGCCATCAGAGTGCGGAACAATGCGCAGCAGGATCTCATGAGTCAACCTGTCACTGCCGGAATGGAGTGTAAGTCAGAAAGTTCAGAGCAGGCCGGAAATGGACATTTCGAACGGGTGTCACAGCGAGCGCACAGCGGGCGCAGTTTCCCCGTGCCGGAAGTCTAGGTCAAAAAAACGCGATCGGCGCGTATCGCCGGACCTCAGAGTTGCCGCTGTGAACGATTTGTTCCCGGAAAAATGCAAAACAGTGGCATTTTTCAGGAAAAGGAGTCGGTAAAAATCGCTCGAAATTTCCGGTCCCCCTCCATCAGGCATCATACCTTGTTCAAAAATCAACCCGCCGTCCCCAAAGCACAACGGTGCTGCCGGCTCCGTTCGCGGCGACCACCATTGCTGGAAATCTGCCCGACACACTGCTAAATCTGCACCCGCAGCCTGCCTGCCCGACCTCCAAATCCCGGAAATATCTCAGATGAAGTACTCTGTCAGTATTCTGATCGATCTGCCACGCGCCGAAATGGTCGAACTGTTCGATAATCCCGACAATCTGCCCTGCTGGCAGCGAGGATTGCAGAGCATGCAGCTGATCAGCGGAAAGGCCGGACAGCCGGGCGCTCGCAGTCGGCTGGTCTTCCAGATGGGCAAACGCCGCATCGAAATGATCGAGACGATCACAAAACGCAATCTGCCTGCGGAATTCGACGGCACCTATGAGGCTGCTGGTGTCTTCAACGTCGTCCACAATCGCTTCATCGCTGTTTCCGCCTCGCAGACTCGCTGGGAAAGCGACGTCGAATTTCGCTTCTCAGGCCTGTTCATGAGATTCATCGGGCTGGTGATGAAAAGCGCCTTCCCCAAACAAAGTCTGCAATACATGCAGGACTTCAAGGCGTTTGCTGAACAGGGTGTCGATGTCCGCAGTCTTTGAGCTCCCGCGATTGTCCCGGGTTGGCTAAACAGTGCAGATGCTGCGCCGGTGAAAGACCACCAGGGCCGTTGTCCAGCTGAACGCGGCCAGTCCCAGCAGAGTCTGCACATCCGACGTCGGAAACAGGCCGCTTTGAATCACTATCGCCGGCCGGTAATACTCCATGATCGACAGCCACGATATCGATTTGGCCCACTCCTGAAACTGCGCCAGAAAGTTCAGCAGGAAGGACAGCAGCAGCACGGCAAATACAATGCCCACTGCCCTGCCCCGCCGGTCGCTGCAGGCCGACAGCAGAAATGCCAATCCACCCACGGCCAGATAGACCGCTGCCAGATTGCCCAGCACCAGCAGGGCACTCCTGAAGGGCAGTCGCATCTCGGGATGCACAAACCCCGACGCCAGCAGGTGCCCCGCACAGCCACAGCTTAGAATCACAGCACCGCTGACCAGCCAGCCAATCGATTCCGCCAGAAAAATCTGCACGCGAGTCACCGGCTGGCACAGCAGAAAATCGGCCGTTCCCCGATCAATCTCGCCCGCCGGCATCCGCGAACAGTACATCAGTTCGTGAGCCCACAGCAGAGTCAGCAGGGTGGGGTGAGTCCACAGGAAGGCCTGTGACAGCTGAGCAGAAATCTGATTGCCCGGGTCGACTCCCAGCAACGCTGTGATCAGCGGTTTTACCAGGGGCATATTGTCAAACACCTCATGGATGTTCCCGAGTACCTTCGGCAGAAGTGCCGTCAGCAGTCCCATGATCACAAACAGCCCGAGGCAGAACCACAGCACCGGCCACAGTACCTCCGCCACAATCTTTGACAGCAGGCCCCTCATGTCACCGCTCCTGACTGTGCGGACGTGTCGATTGCTGTTCCGTCACCGGCAGGCGCGTCCCTGTTCTCGTCCTCGTCATCCGCGTAACAGCCGCGAAACAGAATGTCGAGAGACGGAGCTCCGATGGTTACGTCGGCAAACTCCTGGCCAGCGATCCACTTCAGAAACTCACTGCTCTGTCCCGTCACCTCCAGCAAACAGGTCTGCGACAGCAGTCCCGGTGGAATACTGAGCAGGTCGCGCTGCGTTGAGGGCTGGCCACCGGACTGCTGCGGTTGCCACAGTACCCGCACTCCGTCCGGCCATTCCGCAGGAGGCACCTGGTCGGGTGAAAGCAGAATCTGAATCCTGCGCGGTGCCCTCGCTTTCAGCGAAGTCAGCGAATCATATTCCACGATGCTGCCGCCGCGAATCATCGCGATGCGATCACAGAGCGACTCAACCTCGCTGAGAGTGTGACTGGAGAACAGAATCGTCCGCCCTTCCGCTGCCAGGTCCCGCAGACACACCATCAGCGTATCCTGGATCAGCGGATCCAGGCCACTGGTGGGCTCATCCAGAATCAGCAGCCACGGCCGAGTCGCCAAAGCCAGGACAAGTGCCACCTTCTGGCGGTTTCCACGCGACATTTTTCGCACTGACAGGTCAGGCTCCAGCCGAAACCGCTCCGCCAGCTGCCGGCCCTCAGACTGCAAAGACCGACCATGGATCTGCGACAGAATTTTTAGTCCCCGATTCAGGGTCAGCCACGGATACAGTCGCACATCGCCGGCCACGTAGCCCACGTCCCGGCGAATCAGGGCACCAGACGTCCAGCAGTCCATCCCGAAAATGCAGGCCTGCCCCGCAGAAGCTCGCAGTAACCCCATCAGAATGCGAATTGTCGTGGACTTCCCGGCCCCGTTTGGTCCCAGAAATCCAAAAATCTCACCCGCCTCAATCTGCAACGAGACATCCTGAATCCCGCGTCGGGCTCCATACGACATCGTCAGACCGCTGGTCTCAATCACCGACATCAAATCAATCCGGATATGTGTTTTCGGTTATCAGTTTTTGGTGTTCGGCTGGTAATTGAAGTTCTGTGGGGCAGGCGCCAGCAGGCTTCGTCCGGGCAGATCATAGACCGCTGGAAGGCTGCGGACCAGGCAATGCCGGAAAAGGTGGCAGGACTGCTGATGGCTGGTGGCGAAATCGTTGCTAGAATACTCGCGGATTCGATGAAAATGAGGAAGCAGCGGTTTCTGCGACAGGTTTTTGATGCGTTCGGACCCGGAAGACACAATTGTGGCCATCGCTTCGCCGCCGGGGGCATCCGCGCGGGCGATTGTGCGGATCAGCGGCCCTCAGACTCCTCAAATCGTGGCGTCCGTCTGCACCGCCGGGGACTGGCAGGCCAGCCGGACCGCTCGTCGCTGGCCGGGCACTCTGCGGTTGTCAGCTTTTTCGGTAACGGTACCCTGTGACCTGCTGTACTGGCCCGGTTGCCGCAGTTACACGGGACAACTGCTGGCGGAGCTGCACCTCATCGGCTGCGAACCGATTCTGGAATGTGTGCTGGAGGATTTGTGTGCTGCCGGGGCGCGACTGGCGCACCGCGGCGAATTCACGATGCGCGCGTTTCTTGCCGGTCGCATGGATCTGCTGCAGGCGGAAGCCGTGCACGAAGTGATCCAGGCTGCCGACCATGATGAACTGCTGTGGGCACTGGGGCAGTTGGGAGGTGGCCTGACGGGGCGTCTGAGACAACTGCGCACCGACCTGATTGCCCTGATCGGCGACCTCGAAGCCGGGCTCGATTTTGTCGAAGAGGATATCGAATTTGTCAGTCGGGAAGAGATCGAACGACGCACCACCGCCGCTGTCAATCTGATCTCGGCCCTGCTGGCAGATGCCGGCAGTCGTCTGCCAGCCGGTCGGCGTCGCCGAGTCGTGCTGGCCGGGCTGCCAAACGCCGGAAAAAGTACTCTGTTCAACCGACTGCTCGAAGAAAATCGCGCGATCGTGTCAGATCAGGCCGGGACCACTCGCGACTTCGTCAGCGCCGTGCTGATGCTCGCAGGAATGTCGCTGGAGCTCATCGATACGGCAGGCTGTGAAGACGGTGATGATGGCATCGGTCAGCAGGCACAGCAGCAGCGACTGGAACAACTGCAGGCTGCCGACCTGGTTGTATGGTGCCGTGCTGCCGATTTGTCGCCCGCTCAGCGATCACAGGAACAGCAGCTGTTTGACTCGCTCTCCGGAACTCTCGCCGCAGTTCTGGTGGTCGTGACTCGGTCGGACCTGGCAAACACACCGGACCCCGCGCTGCAGATCAGCTGCCGAACCGGGGCCGGTCTGGAACAGTTGCAGCAGCGCATGGAAGAGCTGCTGGGAAATCGCGGAGCAGCCAGGTCCGAACTGCTGGGATCATCCGCCGTGCGTTGCCGCGACAGTCTGAAGACAGCCCTGCAGTCGCTGCAGCAGGCGCGGATGGCTGCCGCCACCGCCGCCGGCGATGAACTGGTCTCACTGGAACTGCGGCAGGCACTGCGCGCCCTGCAGACGGTACTGGGCGAGGTTTATACTGACGATGTGCTGGATCACATCTTCAGTCATTTCTGCATCGGAAAATGACCGTGCGATCTGACGCTGTGTGATCCGTGACCGTGTGATCCGTGACCGTGTGAATGCAGTTATCGGCGGTATTCAAGCTGGCCCTGCCAGCCCAGTTTGCGATGCAGAGTACTGTAGTAACTGTGATCAGGCAGCCGAGCCAGCAGCAGGGTCTGATCTGAACGGCTCATGGTGATCTGATCGCGGCCCTGCATCGGTACCGTGATCTGTCCGTCAATGACAGCTATGGCACCATCCGGAGCATTATTGACAGAGACGTGATAGGTGCGAGACGCGGCATCCACAAGGGGACGGACGCTGAGTGTATGCGGGCAGATCGGAGTAATGGCGAAGACATCCAGATCCTGTCGCAGGATCGGACCACCGGCGGACAGATTGTGCGCCGTGGAACCGACCGGAGTACTGATGAGCAGACCGTCGCAGCTGAAGGTGGTAACGTATTCACTGTCGATCCGCAGACTGATGTCCAGCATCCGGAGCGTACCGCCCGAAGTGATCAGCAACTCATTGAGCCCCGTGAAGGTTTGTTCGCTGCCATCAACCGCACGGCAGCGACACTGAAACATCAGATGAGAAGCGATCGAATAGTCACCGCGCTGCAGCAGTGGCAGACCCGTCATGAATTCGTCCGGGCTGAGATCAGCAAGGAACCCAAGCTTTCCCAGATTGACACCCAGCAGCGGAGTATTCCTGAGGCCCAGTTGGCGACTGCCACGGAGAATACTGCCGTCACCGCCCAGCACCACGACCAGATCTGCCTGCAGATGTGCCGGGATTGCGTCTGATGCCGAGAACACACCGACAATTTCCAGGTTCGGAACATCCAGCAGCCGACGGCGCAAGTCGACCCAGCCGGCCTGAATCCGCGGGGAATCGCTGCCAGTGAGCACGATTATTTTCTGCACGCATGGGGACATGCGGATATTCTGCGAAGCGATCGGGAGGATTGCCAGAGTGAAAGCCGCACCGGCACCGGAAATACCGAATTCCGCAGAACCTGCAGCGCGAGCTTGTGGCTGCCGGCAGCCTGCCTGTCTCACGCAGTCAAAATCCTGTCCCCAATCGTTGTTCGAAAGAACCGGTTCTTTTTGCTACCATCCGGGCCGCCGCGAATGCTGCCCGGTCAGGCAGCCGAATCATCAGTCAGGGAAGTTGAAATGCGCACCACCGGGACGGGATCAGAACCACTTACAATTCTGGTGACCGGAGCATCCGCGGGGCTGGGGCTGGCGATTTGTCGGCAACTGGCGCCGCAGAAACCGCGGCTCATTCTGGCCGCGCGCTCACCGCAGCGCCTGCAGGCTGCGGCCGCTGAACTGCAGGCCACCGGCTGCTCCGTTCTGGCCGTGCCCACCGATGTTGCCGTGCCCGCCGAACTGCAGCGACTGGTGGCTGCTGCACTCGCTCAGTTCGGTCGCATTGATGTGCTGATTAATAATGCGGGCATCGAGTGTTTCTCTGAATTTGATGCACTGACAGAGGCCGAAATTGAGCAGACGATTGCCACCAATCTCACAGGAGCGATCCTGCTGACTCGTCTCGTCGTTCCAGGCATGAAGGCACGAAGATTCGGACGGATCATCAACATGGCGTCCACAGCCGGTAAGCATGGTCCGGCCTACGGCGCAGTGTATGGTGCCACAAAGGCCGGGCTGATTGCCTTCACGCAGTCGCTGCGCGGAGAATTGTCTGAACATGGAATTCTCTCGACGGCAATCTGCCCGGGCTTTGCCACGGACGGTGGCATCTACGACGAAATTGTCAAAGCCACCGGCCGACGGACTCCGCCACTTCTGGGTGGCACCACAGCCGTCAGTGTCGCAAGGGCTGTCGAATCTGCCATCCGGACGGCTCCTCCTGAACGCATTCTGAACTTCCCGGCTCTGCGGCCGATGTTTCTGTTCCGCGATGTGTTCCCGCGCCTGGGTGAACGAATCATTCTGGCCGTCACCCGGAAATTTCTGCGACGAGCCGCACTGGCGAAGCAGCCCAGCCGGTAAGAGACGAGCCCTCAGGCCAGCGTGACACGCAGCAGAAATTCACAGTTCGGAGGTCGCAGCAGGAGTCCGTGGTGTCTGCGAACGCTGCTGATCCCGGGTCATTTTGGCTGCAATCTGATCAGGATCAAAATCCGGCCAGTTCTGCTCCAGCCACTCCGCGGCGTCATGGATCGTCATGAAACGACGTCTCGGAGGCATCTGCATAATTGGCCTCGGAAACTCATCAGCACCTTCAGCGAGTTTCTGATCTCTGGTGACCCACGCATCGACCGTTTCGATCTTTGCTCTGTCAGGATCCATCCCGTATTGTTCGGAAAACCCTGACGTGTGAGTTTCATGGGGGTTCAGGCTGCGACCGTCGCGCAGGACCAGTTCCTCCAGCCTGCGTAACAACTGATCGAGCATATCGCCGGATGCGGCCGGATGGCACAGAAAGTCGACAATCTGGCGTGGGTCATTTGAGATGGGTACCAGGTTGAACTGGTATTTCAGAGTGTTTGAATACGGAGGCTCAAATTCCAGCATCAGTCGGAGCCCGAATTCGGCGAGACGTCTGCGATCCTCTGTGTTCAGTTGTTCGGACAGCACTTTCAAAGGAAGTACCGCCCGGTCATCATAGACACTCGGCGAGTTGAAGTGCGTTCTCGATCGCTGCAGTGGCTGACTGGCGACCTGCAGTGCGTGGCCCAGAGGATCCACGGCTGCTGACTTCAGCTCGTCCGAAACATGCGGAACCATGGCCATCAGGATTCCGCAAAGCCGTCCGGTCAAAACGGGGTCGCTGGTTTTCTGCAATTCCCGCAATGTCAGCTGCCAGCGTTCCTGCACCTCGTTCGGAGTCAAATTGCGGGCGAGGTCGCGGAACGGGATGGCACCAATCTCCGGTGATCCGGAAACTGCAATCTGTGCAAACAGTTCGTCCCAGACTGTGACCGCCTGTTGTTTGTCGAGGCGGGGAATGACAGCCTGCAGCGCGAAGCTGCGGATATTCTCTGCCACACCGGTGGACTGCTGATTCAGCCAGGTGATAAACCTGCGAGCATCTTCAGCGGTCAGTTTCGAGGCAAGTGCATCAGAGACACCAACAAACATGGCCACGCTGAAGTGCTGGGGGTTACTCAGCACTGTGTCCGGTATTTCGAGGTGCAGGATGCTGGTGAGCTGCTGCAGGTGGGCTTCGCACTGTTCCGCGGGAATCTGCAGTGCCAATTCTCGCAGGGCCGGTGCGACGAGTATTGAAAAGTTGTACTCGCGGAGCTGCAGCATTGCGTGGGGATCGCCCGGAGTGGCGAAGAACTCAAGCAGTGCCGACCACGCTGCGGGGCGGTCTGCCGCATCAAGGTGCCGCACAGTCATTCGCAGCAACTGCGATCCGGCTGTTGCCGTATTGGACGCATGCCCCGCAGTCCAGTCGACCTGCCTGAACGAGGTCATCAGCTGGTCGAAAGTGACCGGGATCATCGCTTTGTCGGTTCTGGCGAGTACCAGATCGAGCGTTGGCGTCAGTATCTCGGCGACATGGCTGAAGTTCTCGTCTCTGTAACTGACGGACTGCAGCAGGTGCAGGAAGCTGCCGTCATCCGCGGGATCGACCTGACGCCAGGTTCGCTCCAGCAGTGATGCGATGGATGGACTGTATTGAAGTGCCGTCTGCTGCAGTTCGGGATCCTGTTCCCGGACTTCAGGTCGCAGGGGCATCGTCAGTTCGAATTTGAGGGTGGCCAGCTGAGTCGGATTCAGATGCTCAACCAGCACATTCAGAGCGGTCATGACGGCAGGCATTGTTGCGATGGGCCGCTGAGTGTGATGTGACAGCGCCAGCAGGTCGGCGGCTGCCGTGACAGCCCGGGCTGTGTCCAGCCTGCCTGAAAGCATGGCCATTGGATGGCCCATGACCACCTGCCACCAGTCAGACTGTTCGCCGGCCTCCAGCGTGCTCATCGCCCGCATGATGCTGTCCCACAGCGGCGTCACCTGATCCTGCGTCAGCAGGGGGGCCATGAGGGCGAGTGCGGGACCCAGCATTTCCAGCACAGCCGCCTGCCCGTTCATTTCTGCCATGGCCATTGCGTACGCTGCGGTGGCTTCAAGTGCTGCCGGGGGCAGCTGACGAGCGCTGAATCCCAGCAAGCCGGCAAGTTCCCAGCGGTGTCCCGGGCTCCAGTCAATTGCCTGCGGCAGGATCGTAACCAGTTGTCTGCAAATTGCCGTGTTATCCTCGGCGGACAATTTTGGCAGCAGGATCTCGAGGTAGCGTCGGCAAACAGAAATTCTGTCGCTGTCAGCATCGCTGGCAAGCTCTCTCATCAGCCGTTGCGCGGTCACAGCAACGTGTCTGTCGGACAGTCGCCCGATCAGCAGCAGGTCGTTGCCATGATCCAAAAGCATCCGGACGTAGTCTCGCGATATGCCCGCCGGACGACTTTCAATCAGGTTCAGGAGCTGTTCGACAGCCTGCGGGACGGCGCTGTCCGGCAGAGTTTTCACGACCGGTTTGATGAGTTCTGAGTTTGGGACAGGGACGGGAAGGCTGTCCGGCATCAGCTTCGCTGCAGACTCCTGCAGATCCTTCAGAATGTGCTGCCAGACCATTTCCGCGGAAGGTTCGATGGCGTCATCAAGCAGGATCTCAAGTTCGTCATTCAGCATACTCTTCGCGGCCGATTGACCGTCAGTGCGGGGTGTCAGCAAAAACCTCAGCAGTCGATTGCGTTCGGCCTCGGATACCGCCGGCAGTATTCTCCAGACGTTCTTTTCAAATTCATGGGTCGGCAGTTTCAGGGAAGAGACATCTGCAGAGGCCGACAGATCGGTCCCGCCGAGTGCGGCGGTCAGCAGGCAGCACGCCCCGCGTATCTCAGCCGCACAATCCGCTGCACGCTGTTTTTCAGCCAGCAACTGCAGGACTTTTGCCCTGCGTGCGGTGCTGAAACCCACACAGGCACGCAGCACGCTGATGGAGCGGGTGGCCAGCTGTCGGGCGGTGGTGGCGTCAGACAGACCAGTCTCCAGCACCCGAATCCGCTGTTCGTCGTCCGGCAGCGCTGCCCACGCCCGCAGCGCCGCAGTCTCCGCTTCGGAAACGTCGCCACCCGCGGAATTCTCAAAACCACTCAGCCCGATACTCCGCAAAATCCCCTCGGCAAGCAATTGATCGGCCACCTGACGCTGCTGCTCTGCCGCATCCTGAGCGCGCTGTTTTTCGCCCCGCTCTTTCTGCACCTCGCTGATCGACTGCTGGATCTGAGTGCTGGCCTGACTTGATTTTTTCCAGCCCCAGCCCAGTCCGACACTGGTCCCCAGCACGGCTGCTGCCAGTGTCGCGGCCACCAGCAGCCCCGTGCGCCGGCGACGTGCAAAGCGGCTGATTCTGTAAAACAGGCCGGGGGGACGGGCCTGCACGACATCATCCGTCAGGAAACGCTGAATGTCCTCCGCCAGCACACTGACAGTTTCATATCTGCGAGCACGCTCCTTCTCAATCGCCTTCATCACAATCCAGTCCAGATCGCCAGTCACGGAATGACGCAGTGCTGACGGATCCACATTACGCTGAGCAGCAATCAGCGGCAGACGGTCACTGCTGCTGAGACGAGTGCTGGGTGGAATCGGGTCTTCCTCCCGAATCAGTCGCAGCACCTCCTGCATGGCTGCACGCCGCAGTCGCTCCCGATCGAGCGGTGTCGTGCCCGTCAGCAGCTCATACAGCACGACCCCCAGAGAATACACGTCCGTGCGAGTGTCGACGTCCAGATTGTTCAGCTCAGCCTGCTCGGGCGACATGTAGATCGGTGTACCGACCATGACCCCATGCGCCGTATGCAGCGTCAGATCTGTCAGGTCGTGGTTCAAGGCCTTGGCAAGCCCGAAGTCAATCACCTTTGTGACCGGGCGTCCATCGTAACGACACACCAGGATATTCGAAGGCTTCAGGTCCCGGTGCACAATTCCTCTGGAGTGAGCATGCTGAACGGCGCGACAAACCTGCAGGAACAGGTCCATGCGATCCCGGATCGACAGCCTCGCCTGATCACAGTAGTCAGTCAGCGGAGTGCCCCGCAGATACTCCATCACAAAAAATGGCCGACCACGCTCCGTCATGCCTCCGTCATACACTCGAGCAATGTTTGGGTGATCCATCATCGCCAGCGCCTGACGCTCAGCGTCAAATCGCGCCAGCACCAGCTTCGAATCCATCCCCGCTCGAATCAGCTTGATCGCCACTCGACGTTTCACCGGAGTCGTCTGCTGAGCCAGCCAGACTGCCCCCATGCCTCCCTCGCCAATCAGCTGCAGCAGGCGGTAACGCCCCTGAATCTCGTCACCGGATACGTACTCCCCGACGGAATGCGCCTGCGCAGCCCGCGGGCCCGTGCTGCCGGTCTGCCGCACCTGCTCAAGCTGAGCGTTACCGAGGAAGAATGCCCGCAAGCCCGCGGCATGCTGCGGATACTGCCCAATCAAAGCTTCGGGATCCAGCCTCTCTCCAAGGTCAATTCGCTCAAGGCAGTCGGCCAGCAGCCGATCAAGCTCGGAAACATTCGTGGAATCTTCACCGGACATGACAACCTCCGCTCTCTCCCGAGGACTTGAAATCAGAACTGCCCGCCAAACTCAGGAAGCAGTGATCGCAGCTGCTCAAGACCACGTCTGAGCAGGCCTGCGACTGCGGGGACCGTCCGCCCCAGGGAATCCGCAATGGAGGCCACACTGCGGCCCTCCAGATATCGCTGCACAACAACCTCACGCTGCTCAGCCGGCAGTTGCACCAGAGCATCAGCCAGCAACAGTAATCGCTCATTGCGCACCGCTGCCAGACTGGGGGAAGTCTGATCGGCGGCCAGACATGCCTGCAGACCCGCGGCCGATGCATCCACCCCGGATTCCAGTAACTGCTGCTCACGGCGAATATCGCGACGATCTCGATGCAGTCTGCGATACTCGTCCACCAGAACACTCTTCAGGACCTGCCGCAGCCATGCCAGCAGTGATTCCTCGTCACTCACCGGGCTGGTCGCCAGCGATTCGGCAGCCCTCAGCAGCGTCGTCTGCACCACGTCCGCAGGGTCCAGCTGGTTGCGAAAACCAGTACCCAGACTGGCACTGGCGAGCGCCCACAGGTAGCCACGGTACTTCAGGGCAAGGTCCTGCAGGTCAATTCCGGGTATTGTCATGGAAGTCTCCGATCGCAGGTCAGCGGGTAAGCCCTCTCAACCCTCTGAACGATCTTTGCACTCGTTTCAACCGCGATTTCCGAATCAAATCTCCCTTTATGCGAAAAGATTTGTCCGGGCACCACCGGCCATGACGCATAAGCCGCGAAATACGCGGAAAATCTGTGCAGCCGGCAACAGCCGCAGGCCCGGCGTCAGGTCGCGGGCCAGTCTGAGTCCGAGCACAGGATGCGGCTCGGGTACTCCCCGGTCGAGATCAGGTCGCAGCAACAGAACTTTCAGGCCGGACGACGCAGCTCTTCAAACAGTTCAGGCAGCGACTGAACCTGCCGCACGTCCTGCAATCCCAGTCTCTGCTGACTCCAGCGACGCACCAGACACACAACTCGCTCCAGTGTGTCCCTGTCAAAATACTCCAGCCGCTCCTTGCCCGCAAACGGATAATCCACCGCCCGAATAATCCGCATCAGATCAAAATTTGACAGTACGGAACGGATCTGAGTCAGCGTCAGACCGGCAATCGTTCGCAGATCCGGCAGCTCACCAGCGGGATCAGTTCTCGCTGCGATAGACAGAGCGATCTCCGGATGTTCGGAACCGAGGCTGTCGGCGAGCCCCCCGAAAACCCGACGCAACAGCGGTCGCAGTTGCTGCAGATCCGGAGGATCCTGTATCACGCCGCTGTATCCGAAATCGATCGCCTGCTGCACCACTCGCAAATCCGCGTGTCGAGACATCAAGACTCCGACCACTGCACCGCGCCCCCATAACGCCTCCCTCAGCAGTGAAAGACCATTCCCATCCACCAGACCGTGAGCAATAAAGCACAGGTCAAAACTGTGACTGAGACCCGCTTCAACGGCGTCCGCTCGAGTCCCGGAGATCACCAGGCGAGCCGGCAAATATGACAACAAGGAGCTCAAACGCTGCACCACACCAGCGTCACTCTCAACAATCAACACTTGACGATATCTGTCCACAATGTCTTTCCAGCGACTGACTGCCAGGGCAACAAGGGTTCCATCCCCAACTTTGCTCAAACTGCAATCAGAGTGCCAGAAATTGTAAAAAAGAGAATCTTTGCGTTTTTTGCGTTGAAATGAACGTTTTGGTGGATACCGAGGACAGGACGCCCATTTTCAGGGCATCAGATCGCCAGGAAATTCCGCAGCAGGTCGTACCCTTTCTCAGTCAAAAAACTCTCCGGATGAAACTGCACCCCAAACACCGGGTACTCCCGATGCTGTAACCCCATCACCTCAAACTGCTGACCAGGGTCCTCCACCCAGGCCGTTACCTGCAGGCAGTCCGGCACCGTTTCGCGAGGCACTATGAGACTGTGATAACGAGTCGCCTGGAACGGGTCCGGAAGACCCGCAAAAATGCCCTGTCCCGAATGCGAAATCTGCGAAGTCTTGCCGTGCATCAGACGACCGGCCCTGACCACCTTTGCACCATACACCTCCGCCAGACACTGATGCCCCAGACACACTCCAAGAACCGGCACCCGCGGCCCGAAATGCCGAATCACGTCACACGATAAACCCGCCTCCGTCGGACTGCACGGACCCGGAGACACAATAATCCGCGATGGCCGCAGCTCTTCAATCTGCTGCAGCGTCACCTGATCATTACGCTCCACACGCATCTGAATGCCAGGATCAATCTCACCAATCCGCTGCACCAGGTTAAATGTGAAGGAATCGTAGTTGTCAAGCAGAAAAATCATGCCGCAAATCACCCCGCCGAAAGACTGTAACGGTTACTGCTGCCCACAGCATATCATCCGCAGACGACAGCAAGAAATCGCAGCCGCTGGTTTTTCAGGGTTTCCAGCCGGCCGATCCGCAGAACGTTCCGGCACACAAACACACACAGAAAAGGCCTGTCAGCCAGCAGCTGACAGGCCCCGCCAATCCATGTCCCCGGTCAATCAGAATGCTCCGCCACCATCAATCCGCTGCTTCACAGCAGCCGGAGTCACAGCAGCCGGAGTCACAGCAAACACCTTCGCACGTGCAGCCGCCCGGCCCGGTACAGTCGCAGCCCAGTGCTTCGCAGGCACACTGCTCACACTCACAATCCACACAGCAGCTGCAGGGAACGGACGATGTCCCCGAAAATCCAGCAACCGCCAGACCAAGCGGAGCCACCAGCACCAACACAGCCAGTACAATGAACTTCTTCATGAGAAATCTCCTGAATAAACAGCCTCGGACGCAAACAGAAATCCAGTCCTGCCTCACACCGAACCTGCTCAGTTAATTCCTCCAGACACACAACATCGACTGCCGCCGATTCCCGGACCCGAAAGCCGAGTGCTCACCAAACCCTGCCGTACGTGCCACCCAGGGCGGCACGGCGACCATCACAAAGGCGGCCGGCACTGACCACGAGGGAATTGCACCGTTCAATAATCGAACGTCAGTTCGATTCCCCGGTGGCAGCGACCAGCAACACGGGCAGTCAGCATCCCTGGGCCCACCCACCGTCGCTGCACTCTCAGCCGAACAACAACCGCCGCACGCCACACTATCCGCCGGCGGAATCCTCAGTTCAGCTCGCACACAACAACACAACCCGCATTCAGCCACTGAGACTGCAACCAGAACCAGCGCTGACAGCCAGGTCGTTCGTTTTGCTGCTACCGCGAACATTCTGCAACCTCCAGACTGCAACAGATACCATCAAATCCTACGCCCCCGACCGGAGCCTGCCCAGAGCAGTTCACTGCACTCGAGCGGACAATCGAATAAACACCAACACCGCCTCGGTTTTCCCTTCAGGCCCGACGTGTGTCGCGAAAAGCGCCATCATGTTGATGTCTTTTCGCCAGCCAGTCAGCGTTTCAATGTTTTCGTAAATCCATTCATATCAAAAGATTGCGTTGAATTGGAAATGCTTTGGCACACTTTCTGCAACTATACAGGACCATCGACCGCAAATGTCGCGGTAACCGACCTCCCCCCAGAACAAGTTTTCGTCCAAAGGATGCGGCAATGAAGACCCTGCTGTTTGTTCCCGCAATTGTGATCATGGCTGTCTCCTGCGACGCTGCCAGCGGCGACGACCTCGTGGAAATCCTGCGAGTCGTACACGCACTGACCGATGACCGCGGTCGCGGCAGTAGCTCAGCCAGCGAACGCTTCGATCACCACAACACCGTTCAGCAAAATCTCGACCGACAGGCTCACTTCTCCGGGTCCCGCGACGACTGGAAGCACGCTCAGGAACGCGAACAGCAGGTCCGCGTCTCACGCGGTCGTGACATGCGAGTCACCGAGGCGTCCCGGAACTTCCGCGACAGCCACGAAGAATTCCTCAACGGCACCTCCCGTGACCGAGCTCGCAGTGCCTATTTCCGGCCACAGCCCACGCCCGCTCCCCGCTCCTCCCGCGATAACACCCGAATCGGACTGAGCATTCATTTTGGTTCCGGTTCCGTCCAGCCCGGGTTTGCACCAGTCTATGTGCCAGCCGTACCTGTTCTGCCCCCCACCCCCTCCCGTCGCACTGTCTTCGTCCCTCAGCCCGCACCAGCCCCCGTCTGTGTCTGCCGACACCAGATCGGTGAATTCGTGGATACGCGAGTCCCGCTGGCAACCTGTGTGCGAGTCCGCAAACTGTGTGATGCAGCCCCCAATGCCATCCCGGCAGTCATCGCCGTGCGTGACCCAAACATGTGCTCCCACGACACCGAAGAACGCGTGGCCTACGTGCAGATCCTCGTACCTCCGCAGCCGCTTCGCAGTCTTGAAATCTCACGCTGCCGCACCCGAATCAATCTGTGCTTCGGCGAGTATGACATCAGCATCTGCTCAAAAGACGGCCTGATCACTGTGGAATACGACAACTGAAACCGCACAGGACGCAGTGATAATGACTGGTCAAAAGCAAAAAGCCGGGGATGGCCCTCCCCGGCTTTTATCATGTTTTGTCATGCACTGAATTGCTGCTCAGGAGCCTGACTCACCGGCATGCCCGGGCAGCAATTGAGTTTCAGCGATGTGGATGGCTTTCAGCATCGCTCGAGCCTTGTTCATGGTTTCCTGATACTCACTTTCCGCCACGCTGTCCGCAACGATTCCCGCACCAGCCTGAATGTAGATGCGACCGTTTTTCATCACCAGCGTCCGCAGCGCGATGCAGGTATCCATATCACCTGTGAAGTCGAAGTAGCCCACAGCGCCGCCATAAGGTCCCCGCTTTTGCGGTTCCACCTCATCAATGATCTCCATCGCCCGGACCTTGGGCGCGCCGGAAACCGTGCCAGCCGGTAATCCGGCTCGCAGCGCTGCCACCGCAGTCAGACCCTCCTGCAGTCGACCCGAGACATTGCTGGTGATGTGCATGACATGACTGTAACGCTCAACCACCATCACATCCGCCAGTGTCACCGAACCAAACTCCACAACCCGCCCCACATCGTTCCGTGCCAGATCAATCAGCATGACATGCTCGGCCCGCTCCTTCGGGTCCGCCAGCAGCTCACGCTCCAGCTCACGGTCTTCCTGCGGAGTTCTGCCGCGGGGACGAGTCCCGGCAAGCGGTCGAATCGTCGTTTCACGATCCTCAACTCGCACCATAATCTCCGGTGAACTGCCCACCAGATCGACATCCGGCGTCTGCAGCAGAAACATGAACGGGCTGGGATTCACCATCCGCAGAGAACGATAGACATCCAGCGGAGTCGCCGGTGAACTGCATTCCAGTCGCTGACTGATCACCACCTGGAACACATCCCCCGCCCTGATGTACTCGCGACACTTCTCGACCGCCGCGCAGAATTGCTCACGAGTGAAGTTCGAGGAGGTTTCCAGAACGGGCTCAACCGTCAGATCCACATCCGCCAGCTGCACATCTTCACCCGTGAAGGCCAGCTGTCGACAAAGTACGTCCAGTCGCTCTTCCGCCCGCGTGCGTGACTCTTCCGTGTCACCCTGAGTCGTATCGGCGAGGGCCACCACCAGCACCACTTTGCGAATGTGATCAAACAGCACCATCGAATCGTAGAACGCGAAGGTCAGATCCGGAATACCGCGGTCATCCGGGGGCACATTCGGCAGATGTTCACTGTATCGCACCACGTCATAGGCCGCATACCCCACCGCTCCACCCAGAAATCCGGGCAGACCTGGCAGCGGGACCGAACGACAGCTGTGCAGCTGCCGTTCCAGCTCGAGCAGGGGATCCACATCGTGTATCTCCCGCCGCTCGCCGTCACGAGTCTGAATGACGACAGACCTGCCGGACGCCGTCAGTGTCATGAACGGATTGCTGCCCGCGAAGCTGTAACGCCCGACACGCTCGCCACCCACCACACTTTCAAACAGGAACCCCCACGACCCCTCGGCGATTCGCTGCCAGGCCGTTACCGGCGTCAGCGTGTCAGATGTCAACTGACGATAAACAGGCACAAAACGCGCCTGACCAGCCAGCTTCTCAAACTCAGCCGATGTCGGAAGTGTCGTCGGAGACCTCATGAAACTCTGCACTCCAAATCCCTGCCAGAAACCAGCACTCAACCGGTAGTGCCTGCACCGCTGTCGGCTGTCCAGGCAACCGACTGAGTCATTTTATGGAAGACAGGACGCACGTCCGCCAGCTCGTGGTCTGTACACTGCCACCAGATCAGCAAGGTCGCTGCGCCGGATCGGACACTGCAGAAACCCGCCGCATTCAGCAGCTCCAGACACGAAAACGTGACCTCACACCCCAGCGCCCGCCGACCGGCTACCAGCAGGGGCTCCTGCTGCTGCTCAAGGTCCTCATACTCCTCCTGAAGTGCCTGCAGACAGTCCTGCAGCACCTGCTCGGGACTGGGGCGATCAGCAATCACCCGCAGCAGCCAGAAGCATGAATCATCAGCAGCAGCCGTCAGAATCACGTCATCCCCATCCTGCTCCTCACGAACCTCCCAATACCCCGGGAACAAAAATCGCACCCCGTGCCCGGAATACTCGCTCAGAAAGACATCCGCATCGCCACTCATCAGGACTCCCCACACTCTGCCCGCCCGTACCGACAGACCTCAGACACCCGCATCAGCCCGCCTCAATTCAGTACTGGCCTGTCCCGGCAGGGCGTTCCGGCTCGCGCAGCATCCACATCTGCAGCAACTCAACCGCAAACGAAAATGCCATGGCAAAATACACGTAGCCCTTCGGAATGTGATGCCCGAATCCATCACCCACCAGCAACACACCAATCAGCATCAGAAACGCCAGCGCCAAAACCTTGAAGGTGGGATTCCGCTCAATAAACAGCACAATCGCCCTCGAAAACATCAGCATCCCACCCACCGACAGCAGAATTGCGGTGATCATCACCGGAATTGGATTCGGCAGATCCTCAGTCATCCCCACCGCTGTAATCACGGAATCAATCGAAAACACAACATCAATCAACAGAATCTGAAACAGAACCGATGCCAGACTGACGACCTTCTTCGCCCCCGAAGAGTCCACTCGCGCCTGCTGCACACGATGATGGATCTCCTTTGTCGCCTTGAAGATCAGAAATACGCCGCCCAATATCAGAATCAAATCCTTCCCGGTCACCTCGCGCCCGATCAGCCGGAATAACGGCTCCTTCAGGCCCATCACCCAGCCGATCGCCAGAACCAGCAGAATTCGCGAAACCACCGCCAGCCCCAGTCCCAGCCGTCGAGCCCTGTCTCGATCCCGCTCAGGAAGCCGACCGCACAAAATGGCGATGAAGATCACATTGTCGATCCCCAGAACCAGCTCCAGCGATGTCAGAGTCAGCAGGGCTGCCATACCCTGCCCCGTCAGAAGCTCACCCATGTCTGCTGCCGTCCTGCCTGAACTGCCTGTTGAACCGATCGCGACCTTCCCCAGCACCGCACCAGAGAATAGAAAAACACCCCCGCAGAATCGATGCATCCCGTTCTGAAATCCAGCCGTTTCGGGGGTTTTCCCGGTTCTGTGCGGAGGAATTGCACGCAGGATCACAGAGAATGGCTGTCAAACTCCGGTCGTCTGCATACACTGCATCCCGGCACATTCGCTTTTCTGTTGAGCATCAATTCTCCAAACCACTCTTTCGGAGCTTCCATCGTGCGACGCATTTTGCTGCTGACCTGCCTGCTGCTGCCAGTTTCCGGCTGCGGCGAATCCACCGATCCCGCCTCCGCAGTTGCCCCGGCAGCCGCTGCCGCCACGGCTGCTCTGCAGGTCGTGAATGCCAAATGCCCCATCATGGGCGGTGACATCAATGCTCCTGACCTGACCGCTGAACTGGTCAAGGAGTGGAACGGTCAGAAAGTAGGCTTCTGCTGCCCACCGTGTCTCGAAGAATGGGATGAACTGTCCGATGAACAGAAGGCCGAACGCCTGAAAAATCCTCCCAAAGGACACTGACCAATCACATGTTTGAAGGCTTCGAACAATTTCGCAGGCTGCGCGAGGCGTGGTCGAGGGTGCGCATCGAACGACCGGTACAGACGGGACTGTTCACCTTTGGTGATTCAGACCTGCACTACTTCCTGGTCACGTCGTCCGAAACCGAAAAGCTGGTGCGCATCCGACGAGGCTCGATTACCATCAGCCGCGCTCGCATTATCACACCGGAAAATATGCACCCGGAACTGCGGAACTTTTTTGAAGAGCAGGAAGATGCGGGATTCATCGAATTCCTGATGTCCCGCTCCGCCGCGTTCTCCAACATGCGGCTGACCAATCAGGCCGGCCCCGAATCCATCGTCACCGACACCATCGAAGAAGCCGTTGCCAGGCTCAACAGACAACTGGACAGCGAAGACGAAGACCAAATCGCTGTCCTGTCTGCTCCCGCCGAAATGGCCGGATTTGCGGTCTTTCGGTACGCCTCCGAACGTATTATCTCAAGTGCACCCGACAATATTCAGGAGCTGCGGGAACGCGGGTTTCTGCCCTAGCAAACATGCGCCCCCGCCGCAGTTCTACAGCAGACCGTAACGGGCCAAAGTCGTCCGCAATGCTGACATCTGAGCATCCGACAGGGCCGTCAGCGGCAGGCGAACTTCACCACACTCACGCCCCAGCAGTCGCATCGCAGCCTTCACCGGAATCGGATTCGTGGACAGGCCCAGCATGTCCCGACACAGCGGAAACAGTCGATGATGCCACTGCATCGCCGTGGCTGTGTCGCCAGCGGCAAAGGCCGTCAGCATCGCCTTGACATCCCGCGGTACAATATTGCCAGCCACGGAAACCACCCCAGTTGCCCCGATCGACAGCAACGGCAGTGTCAGGCTGTCATCCCCGGACAGAACCGTCAGCTCAGATGCCGACAGAATCTGTGACGCCTGATCCATCGAACCGGTGGATTCCTTGATCGCCACCACACTGGGACAGGTGTCAGCAATCCGACAGATCGTCTCGGGCTCCATGTTCTTCGCAGTTCGACCGGGGATGTTGTAGAGCACGATCGGCAAATCCACATGCTCAGCAACCGCCCGAAAATGCTGGAAGAAGCCGTCCTGCGTGGGCTTGTTGTAGTAAGGCGCGACCATCAGCGCACCATCAGCACCAGCGTGCTTGGCCGACCGTGTCAGTCGAATGGCCTCCGCCGTGCTGTTGGATCCCGTACCGGCCATCACGCGAATTCGCCCGGCCGCGTGTTCGCAGGTCAAAGAAATGACACGCTCATGCTCGTCGTGCGTCAGCGTCGGGCTTTCGCCTGTAGTCCCCACCGGCACCACACAGTCCGTGCCGGACTCCACATGAAAATCAATCAGTGACTTCAGCATGGATTCGTTGAGCGAACCATCACTGGAAAACGGAGTCACAAGGGCCACCGAGAGCCCGGAAAACATCTCACCACGTCGCTTCATAATTCATTCATCCTTTTCCGGCCCGCAATGACCGACAACCACCCGTCACACTGCACGGTACGAAGAATAACGGGCTGTCACGGGAGTTCAAATCCGGCAGAGGCGATCCGCAACAGTGGCTCAGCCAAAATCAGTTCCCCTGACCCCCGGCAGCATGACGCTGCCGCCAGTCAAACCCCGCCATCTGCCCCAGGGCAAGGATCAGCGACTGCGTCCCGGCGCGGCCATGACCCTGCGCCTGCACGGCCCGATACAGCTGCTCCGCCAACGCCAGACCCGGCATAAACAGCCCCATCCTCCGAGATTCATCAAGGACAATCCCGATGTCCTTGATGATGTGCTCAACGTAAAATCCCGGATCAAAGTTGTCCGCGATGATCCTGGGTCCCAGATTCGAGAGCGACCAGCTGCCGGCAGCACCACTGGCCACCGATTTCAACACCGTCGGCAGATCCAGGCCCGCTCGATAGCCATACAGCAGTGCCTCGCACACACCAATCATGTTCGATGCAATCAGAGTCTGATTCACCATTTTGGTGTGCTGACCACTGCCGGCCGAGCCCTGATACACAATCGTTTTGCCCATCGCTTCCCACAGCGGCTGCAGAGCCTCGGTCACTTCCTGATCGCCTCCCAGCATGATGGACAGCGTGGCATTTCGTGCACCGAGGTCACCGCCTGACACCGGAGCATCCACGGAGTACACCCCCTGAGCCTTCGCAGTTTCCCAGATTTCCACAGCCAAAGATGGCTGGCTGGTGGTCATATCGACAAGCACAGAGCCTGGAGCCGCTCCGCGCAGTGCCCCCTGCGACCCCAGCAGCACCTCGCGCACATCCGCCGGGTAGCCCACAATCGAGAACACCACGTCAGACTGCTTCGCCAAAGCCTCGGGAGTTTCCGCCCACTGAGCACCACGGGCCAGCAATGGCTCGGACTTCTGGCGAGTTCGCGAGTACACCGTCGCCGAATAGCCGGCGGAAATCAGGTGGCCACACATGCTGGCCCCCATCACACCCGTGCCAATCCAGCCAATACGAGTTTTTCCAGGAACAATCTGCGGCACCGCCATCGCACCACCCTCCGCCAGCCAGAATCAGCCTGATGCAGCGTCAGCCGCATCGCACGCAGGCATCTTAAGCAGCCAGTGGAAACGGATCGAGCAATCGGGGGGAAAAACGGAGCCGTGTGGTTTGGCTGAGAAACATTCAACAGCGCAGGGGGCGCAAGAAAATGGGCACCGGCATGATACCGGTGCCGCGAGGGGACGCATCAGCAGAACACAGAGAGGAGAAGAGAGAGGGGAGAAAGGGGGAAGGGCTTCGTACCGAACCGGCAGGGCGCCGGATCGCTCAATTCAGTTCAAAACGTCAGCAACAATCACTGCTCGTCATCCGAGTCAGACACATACAGCACAGGGGCCATACTGGCAGTCAGAGCAGTGTCAGGGCCACGACGGCTGGCACGCCAGCCACCGGAACTGCCGGCAACCCGCAAATCACCGGAATTGGAACGAGTCTCAGTGAGGCCGTTCTCACGAACTCGCGAAGGCTGATCACGGCGAGTCTGCGGGAGACTGAAATTCGGGTCAGACTCCTCCTCCGAAGAACGGCGGAAGGATGATCGCTGAATGCTCTCGTCCTCATTGCTGCTGCGACGGAACTGCTGGTCACCATCCGCCGGATCCGCTGAACCACTGCCGGCAGCCGAACGATTGAAGGCGGGATCCGGAGTCGGACTGGCGGCAGTACGAGACTGCACAGGAGCACCATAGACAGTCTGCACGCCACCCCACGGCGACATCGCCACCGCCGTTCCGATCGGCACTGTTCGCCAGGTCGTTTCCGGACGCATCACTGTCCGCTGCTGCGGCTTATACACCAGCTTCTGCACCGGTACTCGTTCATTACGAACATCCCGCACAAGGCGAGTTTCCTGGACCGTCATTCGCTGCGTTCCGCGAACTGCCACCTGGCGAGTCACCGGAACGCTGAATGCCATCACATTCGGCATGTATTCACGAGACGTCGTGTAGCTGGGCATAAACGCAGTACGCATCGAATAGCCCGTGCGATTCAGCCAGCCCACAACGCCCGGACGAGGATCGATCTGGCAGGGCGAGCATTTCGATACGGGATGATATCGAGTGATCCAGCGACCCATGTCGCGATTGACCGTCTGGTACTCCACCACGTTCTGGTACGACACCGTCGGAACTTCAACCGTGCGAGCCACGGTTTCCGGACGCAGCGTGGTCACCTCACGATTCTCGTACACCGTTTCCCACGTGGGGACTTCAACGGTCTGCTTCTCCTGCACATACGTGGTCACCGGCACTGTCTGGTAGCAGGCAGCGGCAGGCTGAACCGCCCAGGCATTCTGAGCAGGTCCACAGGCACACGGATTGCCGAACAACTGAGCGGCTGCCGGGGCACTGTGCAGACTGCACAGCAGGATGCCGACCGCGGCACTGAGGGAGATTCTTCTGGACAGCATGTGCTTCTTCCCTGAAGTTGAGAGTCGCTATCGCGGCAGATCAGAACAAAACCGCGGCAGAAGAGAGAACACTGGTTGAACGCACACACATCCCGCCATGGACACGCCGTGCGAACACCGGAAGTTCAGGAAACAAAAAAGACCAGGGCAGTACGCCCTGCGGAGGCAGGCAGAACAGGAAGACGGGGTGAGAGAAACCCGCTGAACCCGATCTGCAGAACAGGACAGGTTCCGTTTCAGACTGGCGATTTCTGCCGACAGATCCGCAACGGACGGGGCGAGATTTAGTGCAACCCGGAAATTGGGTCAATACCTGTTAAAGTTTTGGTTGCAATTCAGCGAACACGCCGCTCCGCACCAACCGCCCAGTGCCCCTGAAACACCCTGTGTCGGCAGATTCTGCCGCTCGCCGTCTAGATCCGCAGAATCTGCCGGAAACGGCCTCGTATTTGGGGCCAGGCTGAAGCCTGCAGCGGCAGATTTCAACGCTACTTCTTTCCCAGTGCACGCTGCTGCCGAAAAAATTCCTGCAGAATTGCCCGACAGTCCTCCTGCATCACCCCACCCAGCACTGCCGCCTGATGATTCAGTCGCAAATCACCGGTAATGCTGAACAGACTGTGGCAGGCCCCTGCCTTGGGATCCGCTGTGCCATAAACAACAATCGGAATACGGGCCTGCACGATCGCACCCGCACACATCGGACAGGGCTCCAGAGTGACATACAGCGTACAGTCCAGCAGACGCCATGACTGCAGCACCTCGGCCGCCTGAGTCATCGCGATCATCTCCGCATGGGCCGTCGGATCCTGCAGCATCTCACGCTGATTGTAAGCCTCAGCAATCACGCGATCCCGGTGCACAATCACCGCACCCACCGGTACCTCGCCCTGATCAAAGGCAATCAATGCCTGATCCAGAGCTTTCTTCATCCAAAAATCGTGGGGCGTCAGTGGATTCTGCAGGATCAGATCTGTCATACCCGAGGTATCCGTTCAGTCTGCGACTGTGTCAGGGTTTGGCAGCAGGAACATTCTGAGCGGCAGCATCGGCCTCGGCACGCAGACGACGATAGACTTCCAGAATGCTGTCTGCAGGAATCGCATAGGTTGGGTAACGATCGGCACGGGCAATCACCAGACCCAGAGCCTGCCCCTGCAAATCGAGCAACGGACCTCCCACCTTGGATGGATATACATCAGCATCGATCTGCAGCACTCGCGGAAAGCCACCGGCATGCACACTCGCGAACTGCCCCCGAGTCTCCAGGCTGTCGTACAGCGGCAGCAATGGATTCTCGTTGGTGAATCGCGGTGTCAGCACAATCTCCATGGACTGAATCTTCTCACCCCGCATGAACTGCACGCCAACCCGATCGCCGGGCTGAAAGTCACGCACACGAACAATCAACTGCTCAGCCGTCTGCACGTCCCGGCCTCCTACCGACAGAATCAGATCGTCCGCCTTCAGCCCATTCCGCTCAGCCGCTCCGCCCGGAATGATCTCAGAAATACGCACACCATTCTCTGCCGTCGCCGGCTTAATCCCCAAAAAGGCACGGCGCGAGTTTTCCATTTCATGAGCCCGCACACTGATCACCGTCGGAATCGACGGACGACCACGCGGGTCCTGAATCAGTGCCAGCTCACCTACTGTCGCCGGAGATTCCCGGAACTGCGCCGGCTTCAGCGAAACCCCGTCAGCCTTCAGCAGCGCAAGATCAAAGGAATAGTCCCGTGCCAGCTCACGCACAGGAGCCCGCCCACCCTTCGGAAACACGATCTCCGGACGCAGTGCGTTGCTCAGCTCGGATGCCTTCGTCAGGATATACCCGTCCTCAGTCATCACCGTACCCAGGCACAGCAGCGGCCCGTTGTCCCGGATTGCCACTACGCCCTCACGATGCTCCAATGCCAGAGACTCATAGAGCTTCAGCACTCGAGTATCCCGTTTTTCGTTGGGGCCAATCCGCCGATTGTCGCTGAGCTGCTCCATGATTTCCTGCTGTCGCTGCTCGTCATCTTCCTCCGCCTCTGCAGCCTCACGACGGCCACCCTCACGCACGGCCCCCTCAGGCTTCGTCCCGGTCGTCAGTGACAGCTCCGTCTCCACGCCATCACGCAGCACCCGCACCCTGACGGCCTGATTCGATTCAAGCAGAGCGAGCGTTGTGCCGAGATCCAGGCGATCTGCAATCCGGCCATCGCCAACCCCCAGCAGCACATCACCGCTGCGAATCCCGGCTTTCTCCGCAGGTGCGGCTGCCCGAACTTCTGACACTGTCGGCACGAAGTCCTGCCACTTCAGCTCCACACCAAAAAAGTCCGTGGCGGCAAGATTGTTGTCCGCCGCACGCAGCTCACCCCACCGCTCACCCGCCAGCAAACGATCCCAGTCGCTGGTGAAGACATCGATCGCCACATGCCGGTTTTCAATGATCAGGCTGGTGATCATGCTGTGGATCCCAATCACCTGACCATCCAGATCAAACAGCGGGCCACCCGAATCTCCCAGCAAAATGGCACAGTCCGAGACGACCGTCCGACTGCCCACGGACAGCACTCGCCCCACACGCAGCGGTGCCTCACGGTCCTTGCGATAACCACCGGGATGACCAAGTGCAAAACACCACTGCCCCGGCGAAGTCTGAGCAGTCCGGCCCATTTTCACATGTGGAAATCCGCCTTCGCCACGCGGAGGTTCAGTGATTCGCAGCAGCGCTGCATCTGCATCAGCATTTCTGCCGAGGATTTCAGCACGATACTGCGTGCCATCCGGCATCAGAATGATCACCGCCGGATCACCCCCGCCACTGCGACGAAAACGCCGACGACCACCTTCAACGACATGCGAAGCCGTCAGCACATAACCGTCCGAACTGACAATGACGCCGCTGCCGACGCCCATGCCGTCGGAAACACCCACAACAGCCGCACGCGCTTTGTCGTACGCCGTCAGCAACTGCAGCTGCCGCTGCTGCAGTTCTGCCGGGACCTCCGTCCACCACGCCGATGACAGCGAAGCCGTCAGCGTCAGACAGCACAACCCGAAAACAAGACCGCGAAACAGTCGGAACAAACGAAGATCCATGACCGGTCCGATCTGAACAACAGGAGACGAAACGAGCGTCGGAAACACCCCGCTGCATTCCGACGATATGACATCCCCAACCGCAGCACTTTCCGGGCCAATTCAGCACTGTGTGCCCTCCGGACACACCCCACCGGTCGCCCGAGCCATTCTAGACACCCCGCTCCCGGACTTTCCAACGGGATTCTGCTCGGAATTTCCCGATAAGTCGGATTTCGACAGTCAGGCCGGTTCTGCCAGCTTTGTCTTCCTGAACCACCCAGATTCTCAACGGGAAGCCCGCCGGCCACCACGTCCGGTGCATGGCACCGAAAATCCTAAGATGAATCCTCCGCTCGGTTTATAGCAGGCGACCAGCGGCTGCTCACGGCCCGCAGGAATACGCATGCATGGTCCTCGCAGAAATTCACTCTGCCGGGTGGTGGCCAGTGTTCCACAGGTAAGATCGTATCGATCACAACGAATCTGAGGTTTGTTGAAATGCATCACTCTCAGTCTGAACCGGCAGCGACAGCCAGTCGCGACCAGTCACAGCACTGAGGTGACATGGCCACAAATGCTGCTATCCTGCAGCGGAGGATGTCACCGCCGGCTCTCCCTCGGGAGAGCCCTGCCACCTGGGGAACCTGATCGCCGATGTCGCTGCAGTTCGAACCCGCATGGTCATGGCTTGCCGTCGTCGGCCTGTTTGCCGTCGCACTGGTCGTGATCCGCAGCGCGTACCCGTCGCAAATCCGGCATCTTGCTCCGCCCAGACAACGCCTGCTGCAACTGTGCCGACTGTCGTTTCTGCTGCTGCTGTTTCTGGTCTCCCTGCGGCCTTCCATTTCGGTAACGAATGAGGATGAATCAAAATCCGTCATTTACCTGCTGGCTGATTCCAGTCGCAGTATGCAGACGGAAGATGCCAGCGGCGGTCGGACGCGCCGGGCTGCCCTCGCGGAATTCAGCAATTCGCTCAAACCTGCCTTTGAAGCACTCGCCGAACGCTGCGAAATCCGGCTGCGCGATTTTGCGGACCAGCTGACTGCCGCAGAATTCATCAGTGACACAGCTCCCGGCCAGCTCACGGCTCTCGGTCGCATCCTCGAACTGGCGTCTGAAGACATGGCGAAGGATCGCGTGGCGGCGGTCCTGCTGCTGAGCGATGGTCGCCAGGCGGCATTCGGCAGTCTCGACTCTGATCCCGCCACCGCGGCCCGTCGCCTGGGCCGTCAGCAGCGCCCGATCTATTCGGTCGGATACGGCGGCAGCGAAGCCGGAGGCAGTCAGCTCGATCTGTCCCTCGAAGAACTGGATCTGTCCCGTGAAGTCTTCCAGGGAAATGTGCTGCCCGTCCGAGTCCGCCTGAAATCCACCGGAGCCGGCGGAAAACCGGTCACCGTACGAATCTTTCTGGAGAATCGCAACGGCGTGCCCGAGGGTCGTTCCGGAGTGCTTGAACCTGCCGCGGCCGTCGAGTCGGCCCGACCGGTGCTGCAGGTCACCCCGGGCAGCGATCAGGACGAACAAACCGTCCAGTTGCAGCTTGTTCCCGAGCAATCAGGTGATCTGAAACTGGCTGTGGAGGTGGAACCCCTGCCCGGTGAAGCCCGCCGCACCAACAATCGCGTGGAAACAATCATTCGCGTCCGCCGCGGCGGCATCCGCGTGGCCTGCTTTGACATCATCCGCACCGAACAGAAATGGCTCAGGAAAATCAACGACAGCAGTCGGATCCAGCTGGACTTCTACCCCGTCCGCTCCGGAACACTTGCCAGTCGATCGCAGATCCCCGATCGTTGTTTTGAGCCGGGGCGATACGACGCCTTCATCATCGGCGACGTTCCCGCCAGCGCCTTCAGGCCCGATCAGCTGCAGTCGCTGGCACGCTGCTGCAGTCGCGGCGCCGGACTGATGATGACAGGTGGCCGACGCAACTTTGGCGAAGGTGGCTACGGCCAGACCGTTCTGGCGTCCCTGCTGCCCGTTGAACTGCCCCCGGTTAATGCTCAGGTCACCGGCCCCCGGAAAATGCTGCCCTCACGCGATGGACTCTCACACTTCGTAATGCAGATCGCAGCCCCGGATCAAAACCGCCAGCGCTGGGAACAAATCCCGCCACTCACCGGTGCCAATTCCCTGCAGCTCAAAAACAACTCACTCGCCCAGATTCTGGCCGTCAGCGAAGATGGCCTGCCACTCCTGATCGGACAGGGGACGGGGTCCGGACGAGTCCTCGCGTTCGCCGGCGACACCACCTGGCAATGGTCCATGCAGGGCTTCGAAGAAGAGCACGCCCGATTCTGGCGACAGATCATCTTCTGGCTCACACGCAAGGAAACTGATGACTCACAATCCGTCTGGATTCAGGCCGGACCGCGCGACCTCGCCCCGGGCATGCCCACAGAGCTGACATTCGGCGCTCGAGACCCGCAGGGACAGCCGCTGCCGAATATTCAGTTTCAGGCCGAGGTCGTCGATCCGTCCGGAAAAGCCCGCAGCCTCGCACCACGCTCCAGTGGCGACTCCGCTGTCGCCGAATTCACAGACACAACACTGCCCGGCGACTACTGGGCTCGAGTCCGGGCACTGCAGAACGGACAGCCCATCGGCAACATCGGCGTGACCCGGTTCCACGTCCTGCAGCGCGATCCGGAACTGGATGAGCCAGCACCGGACTTTGCACTGCTGCGGGAACTGTCGCACGCCAGCGGTGGTGAATTCCTGACAGAGGAACAGTTGCTGGAAAAACTGCAGAAATGGGCCGATGAAGGACTGCCCGGATTATCCGTCCGTCGTCAGGAACGGATCAGCCTGTGGGATAACTGGGGCACACTGCTGCTGCTGACCACCATCCTCACCGCGGAATGGTTCCTGCGACGACGCAGCGGATTGGCCTGACAGATGGTCAGCTGGTTCGGACATTTGCCGAAACTCGCGTCCCAATACGCTCGCCGGCGATCGCCCGGGCAATATTACCGACACGCTTGTAGTCAAACACAATGATGTCGATGTTATGCTCCATGCAGTGATGCATGGCCTGAGCATCCATGACCTGCAGATTCTGATTCAGCACGTCGCGGAAAGAAATCTCGGTGTAGCGCACGGCATGCGGATTCTTCAGTGGATCCGCCGAATAGACGCCGTCCACCTTGGTGCCCTTCAGCACCACTTCAGCATCCAGTTCGCGAGCTCGCAGGGCAGCGGCCGTATCGGTGGTCACGAAGGGACTGCCCGTGCCCGCTGCCAGAATCACCACGCGACCCTTTTCCAGATGCCGCAGACAACGACGACGAATGAACGGCTCAGCCACCCCCTCCATCCGAATCGCACTCTGCAGTCGAGTCTGCACACCGGCACTTTCCAGAGCATCCTGCAGCGCCAGTCCGTTGATCACTGTCGCCAGCATGCCCATGTAGTGCGCAGTCGATGGCACAATCGTACTGCTGACTTCGGCAAACTGCCGACCCCGCAGAATGTTGCCGCCACCACACACAATCGCCAGCTGCACACCTACCTGCACAACGTCGCGAATCTGACTGGCAATCGATGACAGTTCCTGCATGCTGATGCCCGACTCGTGCTCCCGACAGAAACTTTCGCCGCTGATCTTCAGGAGCACTCGACGATAGGGTATGCGTGATCCGGATGCCGTCATGCTGTTTGCCTTCATACGTGCTGGCCACGCCGGGCCAGCATTGCGGGAATTTTTGTCTGCCTGAATTCTGCGAGGATTGTAAACAAGACCGCTGAATTCGACCAGATGGGCCCCCGAAACAGAAAAAGCCCGAAGCATCGCTGCTTCGGGCTTCCACATCTCAGAGTTGTTTCAGGCTGATCCGCCCACTTTCCAGCGGACGTATGACACAGCCTGCACGCCACCTTCAGCCAGTGCGTCGCCGACAATCTTCTTGTCGTCCTTCGCAAACGGCTGCATTACCAGCACATGCTGCTCGCCAAACCATCGCTTCAGCTGGCCTTCCACGATCTTGTCGACCATGTTTTCCTTCTTGCCGGATGCCAGAGCCTCATTGCGGAGCCGGTCTCGCTCGGTTGCCACCAGCGCCGGATCCAGCTGCTCCGGAAAAGTGACCACCGGGTTCAATGCCGCAATGTGCATCGCCACGTCGCGGAGGATGCTGTCGTTCTTCGGAGTCCCCGAAGCAACAAACAGCACACCCATCTTGAAGTCATGATGCACATAGCCACCCACCACTCCGCTGACTCGCAAGATGCGGTTCACCACAATCTTCTCGCGAATCTTGTTCACAATCTCCTCGTACTGCTCCTGGAACGTCTGAGCAGCGCCAGCAGCCTTCTGCGACATCAGCGCGGCCGGATCGGCAGCGCCCGGACCCGCCAGCAGCTGGTCCACCATCGCCTGGCCAAACTTCTGCAGCACTTCGCCAGTGGCCACAGGAGCTGACTCGCACTGGATTTCCACCAGAGCGGCTTCCGAGGCGTCCGGACGGATCGCCATGAAAACACGCCCCTCAGCCGTTACGTTGTCAGCACGCTTCTCCTGAACCTTTTTGAACATCTCCTTCAGGATCGCAATCGCCTTCTGCTCGTCGCCACCCGCTTCCGTCAGCGCTTTCTTGCACTCCATCATCGGCAGGTCAGTCTTCTCACGCAGCGCCTTGACTGCCGCAGCCGTAATCTCAGCCATCGTTCATCGCTCCCTTTTTGACAGACGTAAATGCCAGCCAGAAATGTCTCAATAAACATGCGACGGTCCGAATTCGAACCGTCGCATAGTAAATCCGGTTAAACAACTGCCGATCCACGCGAATGCTCAGTCGCGAATCGACGGAACCGCCTTGTAAGTCTCTTCAGTTGGGTCTTCCTTGCGACGACCCTCGTCAGGACGAAGACTGCGACCCTGCTTGATGGCATCCGACAGATGCTGCATCACCAGACGGATCGATCGCAGACTGTCGTCGTTACCCGGAATCGGCAGGTCCACCATGTCCGGATCGGAATCAGTGTCGATCAGAGCCACCACTTTGATGCCCAGCAGACGAGCTTCGTGAACCGCGTTCTTCTCTTTGGAAGGATCCACGATCACCAGACATTCCGGCAGACGATTCATCTCACGCATACCGTTCAGGTTGCGATAAATCTTCTGATACTCGCGATTCAGAGTCGACTGCATCTTCTTCGAATAGTTGCGGATCTCGTCAGACTCGCGAATCTTCTCAAGCTCTTCCAGACGCTTCAGACGAGTACGAATCGTACGGAAGTTGGTCAGAGTCCCGCCAAGCCAGCGCTCTGTGCAGTACGGCATACGACACTCAGCCGCCAACTCTTCAATCGATGCCGCAGCCTGACGCTTCGTACCGACAAACAGAATCAAACCGCCCTGAGCCGCAACCTTCAGGAGATACTTCCGAGCCCGAATCAGGCCACGGATCGTTTCCTTGATGTCAATGATGTGAATCTGGTTCCGACGACCGTAAATATACGGTCGCATCTTCGGGTTCCAGCGACTGGAGCGGTGCCCATAGTGCACACCTGCATCCAGAATGTCCTTCACCACAATCTCAGCCATTGCCGATCTCCTGTGTCTGCAGCCCAATGACCGCAGGACGAGGTATCAATACCCCGCACAGAACAATTGTGTGAATGCCCAAACGACGGATGTTCGTTTCGACACGCAGCACGCTGCCTTGGTTCATCTCGGAGGCAGACAAATCCGACCAGCGACCAACACGGACGCTGAAAATTCAAGCCCCGCAGTCTACTGACACGGTTTCTCAGCGTCAAACAGCATTCCGGACGAATCAGTTGCCGGAATTCATTTCACAGAGAAACTGTTATTGTGTTCAGTAGTTTTCGCGGCCGACGCCAGCGGTACCAAACCGCTCACCGGTCCCCGAAATCCGCTCTCCATTCGACCGATGCCGCCGCAAAATCCAATAAAAACCAGATTTTCAACGAATTCACCGGCGCGCATCCCGAATCCGCCCCGGAACCCTCAGTGGAATCGCGGACCCGGATCCAGCAATTCCCGCAGCTCATCCGCCGCGAGGGACTCATACGGAATCCGTCGGAGCTCCCGCGGTGCTGCCGGATCCGGTACTTCATACAGTTCCACCGGCTGCACTGCCTCCGGCACCTCAGACTCCGGCACATACGCCGTCCAGACGCGGTTCCAGCGAGGATCTGTGCTGGTGCGAGTGGTGGCGACAATCCGCCCGGAAACTGCCACCGCCAGCCATACCGGCTGCTCAAATCCGGTTGCCCGGTCTGTGCCCGCCAGCAGTTTCCCATGCAGCAGACTGGCCGTGAACGAACTGCCCGGGTTAGTCGGAGTCGGCGGCACATGCTGCCCCACAACTCCCGGAGCAATCACGGCACGCACCGCAGATTCCAGCACCGCGAATTCGTCCACTCGACGGCCCGCCAGACCGGGAATCGCCGCCAGTCGACCAATCCGGTCGCCGGCCCCCCCCGCACCAAACACCCGCTGCAGACGCTGCGCATGCTCAAACCGCCGGGGAAAATCCGGAGCCAGAATCGACGGGTGCGGCCCCAGCAGCGTCTTCCGCGCCCGCACCTCGTCCGTCAGCAGCGAACTCCCTGCCCACGCAGGATCCGATTCCATGCCGATAACATCAGCAATCGTCGGCAGAATATCAGTGATCTCCGCATTCCGATCCGTCACACTGCCCCGCTGCTGCCCGGGCAGCTTGATCAGCAGCGGAACCGGCAGCAGATCCGGCAGTGTTTCCGCCACCGGTTCCCGCAGGGACGCCCCTGGCACAAAGCACATTCCGTGATCCGCCGTAACAATCAGCAGCGTCTGATCCAGAGTCTGCTGCTGCCGCAAAGTCTGCAGAATCATCGCGACGCAGCGATCCGCGTACAAAGTCTGCAGCAAACTGCGATCCCACGCCTGATTGACCAGCCACTCATCTGATGTCCATGTTTCGTCGGCCAGCCCCGCCACGCTCAGACTGACGTCGGCCCACGGGAAACAGGGAGCCCCGGACGGCAAAACCGACCACGGATAATGGGGCAGAGCCAGATGCAGAAAGTAGAACCCAGGTTGTTTCCCGGGCCGCAGGCATTCCACAAAATGCTGCACCTGCTCACGCCGTGCTGTATCCCAGCCGTAAACAACCAGCCCCTTCTGAACGCGACTGGCTCGCGACTGGGGCAGCAGGCCAAACCACTCCCGCGGAATCAGTGAGTCTTCAGGGGCCAGTTCCAGCGGCAGGCACATCTGGGCGGCGACACGCAGCAGCACAGACAGCAGTCGAGCGGTCTGCTGAGATACACTCCGCCCGTGCTTCAGTTGACGCAGTTCCGTCGGACACATTCGCGTCATCGGTTCAAACACGTGCATGTCGAACTGACCTGTTTCGAAAATCCGCCGGAATAATCCGGGTGGATAGTCCGCTTCCACGGGAGTCTGCTCTTCCTGCGGAAATGTGCTGGTCAGCATGGCAGGCAGCGCGTGGTCAGTGCGGGGATGCACGGTACTGGCATTTCGATACATGGTCCCCAGGTCTGCGAGTTCCGCAAACGCCGGAAAACGCTGGCGATCAATCTCGCCCGACGCATTCAGCAGTGACATCCCATTCAGGCCATCGAATACAACCATGACGATCGGAACGGGATTCCGGAGTGTGTCTCCAAACCCAGCGGACCTTCCCGCGTGTCCCAGCAGCTGCCAGCGAATACCGGCCGAGCCCAGCAGCACTGCCGGTACCGCCAGACTGCCAAAAGACAGCAGGCAGAGAAACTGTCGCAGTCCACCCGAACGCCGCAGCAGGGTCGGCAGCCACAGTGCAGCAAACGCCATGATGCCGGCCGGCAACAGCTCTGGAAGACCCGCTCGTCCCAGTCCTGCGGACACCGTTAACACCCGCACAACGGACATCCCGAAAGTCGCAGCCAGCAGTGACACAAACAGACCAAAACAGCGAGTTCCCGTGGAACAGCCAAACAGTGCGGTCATGGTCCGCACGGTCAGCCAGAGCAGTAGTGGCAGGCCGGGGAAAAACACCATCAGTACCGCCAGTACTGCCGTGGTCGAATAGTCCTCAAGAATCAGGTACTGAGAATTTTTTGCCAGGCGATCAGCCAGCGGCAGGGCCACTCCCATGGCACTGAGCCCCGTCAGCTGCAGCAGTTGTTCGCGAGCTGATGGCAGATACTCGGCAGCCTCAGTCATGCCTCGCCCCCGGTCGCCGCTGACAGCGGCAGCAGCAGCAGCAGAGTGCGACTGCCTCCCGACAATCTCTGCTCGGTCACCGTTCGAAAATGCCTGCCCACAGCCGCCTGCAGTCGCTCATCACAATAGTCCGTAAACACATCCCGCCGCTGCTGCAGCATGTTGCGAATGATCGGATCCGTCCGCTCAACCCACTCCAGCACCACCGGAGCCTGCAGCGACGCCAGCCAGCTGATCACATCCTCCAGCAGCAGACCACTGCCCATCACCAGATGATGAATCAGTGCCAGGCACAGGACCAGCTGCGGCCGACTGCGCGATTCCAGTGAACCCCGCTCACTCAACCTCCAGCCCTGAGCCGGACTGGGGTCCGCCAGATTGCAGACCAGTGGAGTAATCCGCTGCCGCGACAGACTGTCAGACGCTTCCCCGGTCAGACTGCAGTACAGGCGTTCAATGACCGCATGGTCAGCATCCAGAGCCAGCACACGACCCCATTCCGCAGCAATGCGGGAAAACCGCCCCTGATTGCAACCCAGATCCCACGTCAGCTGCGGCTGCACGCGATCACAGGCCGCCCGCACAAACCGCGACTTCTCCGCCTCGTGCGCTGACGCATGCTCCGCCGTTTCATAATAGTCCCGCCACTCAGAATCCACGGCTGTCCATTTGAGTGACTGCAGCAGAGTACTGAGCCCCTGCAGATTGTTCAGAACCATCTGCGTGCTCAGTGCTGCAGTGCCTTCACCGCCACCGCGATGCCGCATCGCTGCAGCCATCCGGCTGTGCAGCCAGATGTGCGTGAACGCGCCCCGTCGAAACAGCAGATCCCGCCAGCTCAGCAGTCCGGACAGCTGCCGCAGCGGAATTCCGGACATGCGACCGCGCAGCCACGGCTGAAAATCCACCTGCTTCCACGACTGCAGCAGCAACGGAGCCAGAAACTGTTCGCAAAACTGACGATAGCCTTCCCAGATTCCCTGCTCGTGCCGCAGCCGCAGCGAACCCACGTCAATCAACTGCGGATTCGCCCCGCGAAACTGAAAGTTGAACGGCGTCGCATCCGCCATGTCAAACCCGGCCGGCAAAGCCTGCTGCAGTAAACTCAACTGCAGCAGAGCTGCGTCCCGCAGCATCGAAAAACTCCACTCCCATGGCCACGACAGTTCAGGAACCCGCTCATGCTGCAGCACCAGCGGATACCCGCGGGCACTGGCCCACCCCTGGCTATCCGCAGATTCCTGAGTCGGTACGACCTGACCTGCCGCCGTGATCTGCCGCCAGAATGTCGACGGCTGCAGGCGCTGCCAGACTTCTGCCGCCTCGGCAGTCAGTCCACGCAGTACCTGGTCACCCGCCACAAAGACACGAGCCGACCGATCGCGGTAGGAACCGGGCACGAAGCTGGCCTCCGGAGACAACCCGGCGGACACTAGTTTTTGCTCGCTGAGTCAGCGCGCTGCCCCGCACGAAAGGTGCTCCAGAAGTGGCGGAATGCCACCAGCAGACCGGCAGCACCGCCCACCAGGGCCTGAATCAGCAGACTGCCGGCACCCGGATCAAGGTAGGACAGTGAACACAAGCACATAATCACATTCATGTTACTCACCTGCGCGACAGCCAAAGTCGCCCATCACTTCGAAAATACGCCGTCATTCCGCAATTCAGGCTGATTTGCAGGGATCAGGCCCCCAGGATTCGGGACGAGTCAGCAGGCATGTGGCCAATAACACGGACTTGCGGCGAAGGTTCCGCTCGAAAATCCGTTTTCCAAAAATCGCCGGGTCTTTCCCGGTATGCATCCGGCTTTCCCGCCGTGCAAAGGCTCCCTGTAATCGAGAAATCCGCCCGCAGTTGCAGTTTCCGGGCAAAGGCGACTATGCTGATGATGCTGAAACCAGATTTTCTGCGGTCACCTGGAGCAATCTCAAAATGCCAAGTCACAGCCGTCTGCACTGCCATCCGACCGAAACCTGTACTCCGGGTCTGCGGTCTCGACCACCGATCTGGTGTGTACTTGGCCTCCTGCTTAGTCTGCTGCCGGTGTCGGCCTGCGGTCAGTCAGCCGACGCCCCCGACTCGACAGAACCCCAGCCACAGTACATCCGCATTCGCAAAAACGAACGCAAACTGGCCGTCGCACTCGAAACATCAGTCGCCCACTTCAAGGACTCCGCAAAATACCCCGACGCAGAAGTCGATCTCATCGGGGCCATCCACCTCGGGGATGCTCAGTACTACAAGGATCTCAATGCCCTGTTCCCAAAGTACGACGTTGTACTGTTCGAAGCGGTCATGCCGGAAGAAGCCGTCCGGCAGGGGCTGCGGCCCGGCACCGGGGGCGGTCGTGCGGATGCGGATGTCGATGTCGATGCGGATGTCGATGCCGATGTCGATGCCGAATCGTGGGATGATGCGAAGATCGGTTTTGCCGCCATTTCCGTGCTGCAGCTGGGGATGAAGGATGTGCTCGGCATGGAATTCCAGCTTGCCGCCGTCGATTACTCGCCGCACAACTTTGTGCACGCGGACATGACGGCTGAGGAGTTCGAGGCCACGATGAAGAAACGCGGCGAATCATTTTCGCAGATGCTGCTGTCTGAAATGGGCAAGTCGATGTCCAGCCAGCAGAAGGTCAATCCGCTGGCGATGAACCTCGACATTATGCTGTCGGCCGTCTCCTCGGACCGATCGTGGGCAGCTCGTCGCATTGCCGCCAGCCAGATCGTGAAAGCAGGTGAGGGCACAGCCTTCGCAGGGAAGGACGGTACATCCACCATCATCACGGAACGCAACCTGAAGTGCCTCGACGTTCTGCAGTACCAGCTGAAGAAGCACCGACGCATCGGCATCTTCTACGGCGCCGGGCACTATCCGGATATGGGGCAGCGTTTGCAGAAGGATTTCGGTTTCCGCCTGACTGGCGAAGACTGGGTGACCGCCTGGAAACTGCGGGCTCCTGAGAAGACCGCGGCACCGGCTGCAGTCAAACCCTGACCTCGGGCCCGCCATGTCATCCCGCGACGACATCTATTCCGTCCCGCTGACAACAGTGGGCAGCTTCCAGTTTGACTCGGATGTCGTGCGGGTCTTCCCCGACATGATTGCGCGGTCCGTCCCGGGCTACGCCTCGATCCTGTCGGTCATTGAACAGCTGGCTGTGCAGTATGTGCAGCCCGGCAGCAGTGTCTGGGACCTTGGCTGTTCGCTGGGTGCGGCAACTCGGCTGATTCGTCGTCGTGCTGACCCGTCCGTTCGCGTTCATGCGGTGGACAATTCTGCAGCCATGATTCAGCGGCTGCAGCAGCTGCTGCCGTCATGGGAACCCGGAGCTCCGGTGATCGTCATGGAATCCGACCTGCGGCAGGTGCAGGTTACCAACGCCTCGCTCGTGGTCCTCAACCTGACCCTGCAGTTTCTTCCGCTCGCAGAACGGGACGATGTCCTGAAAAGTATTGCTGCTGGCATGCTGCCCGGCGGGGCACTGCTGCTGTCCGAGAAAATCTGCTTTGAGGATTCGCGGCAGCAGGAACTGATGACAAAGCTGCATCATGACTTCAAAAGGGCGCATGGTTATTCGGACCTGGAAATCGCGCAGAAGCGTTCGGCAATTGAGAATATGCTGATTCCTGAACCCCTGCAGCGGCACGTGCAGCGCCTGACGGATGCGGGATTTTCTGCGGTAATTCCCTGGTTTCAGTGCTTCAATTTCGCCTCCGTCATTGCCGTGCGATGACGCTGCAGCCCGCGCGATTGTAATGCCCCGCACCAGCCCTGACCAGGAACAGTGCTGATTGCTGCCGTCCGGGGACTGTCCCTGCAGGCTGCCCCGTGATATCATCCGCGGCAGGAGGCGTCCATGTTGACCTTTTGCTCACTGCTGTTTCTCGTCAGTTCACTGCTGACCGACGAAAGTCGCGTTGGCAGCGGTCCGCAGACGGTGTCTGCGTCGGCCCCCGTGGTCGGCGCCTCCGTCATTGTGCTCACTGGCTTCGAGCCCTTTGGCGAAAAAAAACTTCCCAACCCCTCGTGGGAAGGCATCGCCAGACTGCACAATACGCAGTGGCAGGGGCACCGGATTGTCGCTGTCCGGCTGCCGGTCGTCTGGGGCGCACCACAGCAGACTCTCGCCCCGGAAATTGCCAGACTCAATCCCGTCGCCGTGTTCTCATTCGGTCAGGGACGCCCCGGGGTATTCGCCATCGAAACCAAAGCGCTGAACCAGCGCGGACCAATTCCGGACAATCTCGGACAGACCCCGCCGCAGCCGTTGATTGCCGGTGATGGTCCAACCGAATACCGCTCATCATTCCCCTTTCAGGCTTTGTGCGACCACCTCAACTCGGCCGGCTTTCAGACTCAGATTTCCGAAAACGCCGGTCAGTATCTCTGCGAAGAAACCCTCTTCACCCTCGAACTGCTCCGACGTCGCGCCAAAATGCCGCCGGATGTCGCCTTCTGCCATGTACCGCCGCTGGGATCCAACATCGGACAGCAAAAGGTCGACGCCGATTATGTCCACAGCTTTGTGCTGCAGGTGCTGAACGGCTGGCAGAAAATCAGGCAGGCCGGTGGTACGGACCAGAAATCGTCGTCGCCGGATGCCACCGTGATTCGCGGCCAATCCCCGGGCGATGGCAAAAAAAGCAGCGGTGAAAAGGCTGCTGTGGAAAAACTGATTGAAGAATACTTCAAGTCGTGGTCCGAACAGCGGATGCAGGACTACGGCAGCTGCTTCGCCGATGGTGCCGTCATTCAGGAAATCGGTTCGGGCAGCATCAATACCCAGATGAAAGGCCCGTTCGTTGCTCAGCAGACCACGTATCACAAACTGGCCATCTTCAAGGCGGTCGAAGTCCCGGTGCGGACTTCCATCCAGTTTGAAGCGGATCTGTGTCGCGTGGTGGTGTACTGGAAACTGACAGCCGGGCCTCGAGTGCAGTACGGCTACGACCACTTCACTCTGATGAAACAGAAGGGTTCGTGGAAGATCGTCAATCTGGTCTTCTACGGAACCAGTCCGGAAAAAAACTGAAGCCAAAATGAAAAAACAAAACAGCAGATTCAAAGCGGGTGGCAGCAGGCGCCCACCCGCAGCACCCCCGGGTGCTCGCAAGCCTTCCCCGGGTGCTCGCAGACGACCGGATCGACCGGCCGGACCTCCTCCGGTGCGAGTCCCGGAATCCCGCGGCATGGCACCGTCAGCTCCGGCACCGGACGCCGACGTCGCCCGGACCGATCCCGATGAAGATTCGGCTGTCATGCGACTGCAGAAGTTTCTCGCGATGTCCGGTGTGGATTCGCGACGGAACAGTGAACAGTACATTCGCGATGGTCGCGTCACGGTCGATGGCGAAGTTGTCACGGACCCGGCTCGCTCGGTGCATGCCGAGACCAGTGATGTGCGGCTGGACGCTGAACGGCTGCGGCTGCCCCGCTTCCGCTACTTCCTCCTGCACAAGCCCCGCGGAGTCCTCTGCACAAACCGTGACCCCGACGGAAGACCGCGCGCGATCGATCTCATTCCCGTGGCCGACCAGAGACTGTTCACCGTGGGCCGTCTGGACGAAAATACGTCCGGACTGCTGCTGGTAACCAACGATGGCGATCTGGCTCAGCGACTGGCACACCCGCGGTTTGAAGTTGTCCGACGATACCGCTGTCACGTTGCCGGCTGGCCTCCCCCGGAAGTTCTCACCCAGCTCCGTGAAGGCATGTACTTTGCCGAGGGTTTTTTCAGGTTTCGCGGAGTGCGAGTCGTCAAGCATCAGGGACGCAGCACTGTGCTTGAGCTGGAACTGCAGGAAGGTCGCAATCGCGAAATTCGCCGGTTGCTGGCTCGAGTCGGTCACAAGGTGATCGAGCTGGAGCGTATTGCCTTCGGACCCATTGTGCTGGGATCGCTGCCCTATGGGCGATTTCGTGAGCTGCATGCGAATGAAATTCGCGATCTGAAGCGGTTTCTGGCCACCGGGGAACTGGCAATTCAGCCCCGTCGCGGCAGTTTCGGCTACCGTCCCGGAAAGACTCGCAACAAGCGACGTCGCACGCCACCGGGCGGACAGCCAGCAACGGCAGCAGGTCGCACCGGGCCTCCGCGGGAACACGCAGCCCCGGGTTTTCGAACCATTCGGGGGGCCGGTGACGAACAGTCGGGGACGCGCAGATCCCGTGGTGCGGCGGCAGCCGAACCGCCTCGCGGACGACGCTCCGCCGGCCCCGGTCGCGGAGCTCAGGGCCCTGGTCGCGGAGCTCAGGGCCCTGGTCGCGGAGCTCAGGGAGCCGGTCGTGGGGCTCAGGCATCCCGCGGGCCGCGCGGTCAGCAGGCGGCGGGGATCAAAGGGAGAAATCGCCGCAGACCCTGATCAGCCCCGGTATGCCTTCACCAGCTTCTTCGTTTCGTCCAGCAGTTTCTTCTGCAGTCTGGCGTTCAGCGGGTCAGTCCTGGCAAATTCCACCAGCCGATTTACGGCTGCCAGACAGGTCTTGGCAGACTCCCGCTGCGACGCAGCGGCAGTCATCACCACGGAATACCCGTTAAACTCCCTGGCGATCTTTTCCATCTGTTTGGTGTAGACATCCGGTTGAGTCGCGGGGTTCAGTTTCTCAATCTCCTGAATGGTCTCCTCGACTCGCGCTATGTATTCGCCCTGCTTGCTGTTCAGCACGCTCATGACCGGTCCCCAGCCGAACCACAGCAGCGCCACAACAGCGACTCCGATCAGCGACTTCACTGGCCCGTCAAACTGCATTTCCGACAATCCGGCAAACGGATTGGGGATACTGAAGCCACCCCCCGACGAACGGCGTTTGGGCGGTTTGGCTGATGCGGCCGCCGTGGATGCTCGAGCTGCCGCGAGGGCTGCTGCCGCCTGTCGCTGCGGATCTGACATCGGACTGACAGACATCGGACTGACAGACATCGGCGCCGGTGCCGGTGCTGCTGTCGCTGCAGGCGATGGTGCTGAAACAGCTGACGGTGCGGCGTCCGTTGTTCGCGGAGTTTCTGCGCGTCCTGCCGCCTTTTTCTGCTCCAGCTCTGCAAAGATCTCCTGCAGCATCGCATCTTCAGCTTCCGCTTTGGCCGCAGCCTCAGCCCTGCGACGACGGTTGACCAGCTTGCGGGCACCTGCCCCGCCCCGCTGACTGCGACCAGCCGCCGCCGGAGTGTTTGTCCCGCGAGCTGGATTTCCAGAGCTGCGTTTGACCGGCGCTGCTGCCTCTTCCGGAATCGGCTGCGGACCTGATGCCTTTGTCGTGGCAGTACCCGTGCTCGGCGAACTGTCCGACTGACCCAGCATGAACACAATCGACAGTTCGTGGAATTCGGATGCCGGCTCCCACAGAAATTCATTGTCCCGCCGAATCAGCGTGTCCTGTGAAATCCTGCCGATTTCCGCCAGTCGAATCAGCGACTGCCCGGCCACCGGGCCCAGCGTGATGCCCTCCAGCTGAAACCAGAACAGGTCACTGCCCTCCTCAGCCTCGGTCGCATCCTCGGCTTCCGGCTGCGAGTGTAACTGCAGAAACTGGGCGACCGTGATGGGGTTCTCGGAGTCTGCACTGCGGACGGGATCGCTGGCGTCAAGTGTTCCGTCCTGCAGCAGTTCGTGAATTGTGTCGGCCGACACCGGCCCGAATTCTTCGCCCAACAGCGAGTAATACCAGTCCGACATTCCAGCTCCCCGGCAGTTTCAAATCCCCGTCATGTTGCAGAAATTGCAGCACCTGACGTAGTTTCGCCGGGGTGGGTTGTGCAGGTCCAGCACCTCTGCCGGGCCTGAACATAATATTAACGATACACTTGCAGTTGCGACGATCTGCACGAACCGGAATTCCGACGCAGCCGGCATGTGAACTCGCGGTTCAACACCATTTTCACTAATATTCCGCCGGTGAAATGTGAATGTTCGAATCATCAGTGTTGAGGTTCTGCAGTGTCCAGTCCCCCAGGCGGCATTCAGCAGCGGATTCAGCAGCGTAAAGCCGAGGTGGCTGCGATACGCAGTGAACTGCGGCAGCAAAGACTTGCCGACACCACCGGGCTGGCCTGCACCAACTGGCTGTCGGATCGCATTGACGGATTCGTCTGTGATGCGTTCCGGCAGTCTGCCGAACTGTTCACCGGCAGTCTGTCAGAATCATGGTCGCTGCTGGCGGTGGGGGGCAATGGTCGCCGTCGGCCGGCTCCTTTTTCCGACATCGACCTGCTGATCATCTGTGATCCGCGACAGCAGTCCCGCCTGCAGCCGCTGGTGGATGTTGCCATCCGGGATCTGTGGGACGCCGGCGTGCAGCCGGCCTGCACGATGAAGTCGATTGACGAGGCCTGTGAGTATGCTGCGAAGGATGTGCAGTTCACCACATCCATCATGGAACCTCGCCTGCTGGCCGGTTCCGTGGCTCTTTCCGGAACCTTCAATCAGCAGATTTCCCGCCGTGTCATGCACACGGATGCCAGTGGGCTGATCCTGCAGCTTCAGGAATCCCGTCGCGCCGAATGGATTGCTCGCGGAAATTCCGTCAATCAGCTCGAACCCGACGTCAAGCGGTCACCGGGAGGATTACGCGACATCCAGCTGCTCCGCTGGGTGGCGTTCCTGCGGTACGGTTCACCTGAACCCGAAGCGTTGCAGCAGGCCGGTGACATCTCGGAAAGCGAACTGCAGGAACTGCGACAGGCCGACCAGTTCCTCACTCTGCTCAGACTGGACCTGCACCTCCTGCAGAACCTGAAGCAGGATGTGCTGATTCGGGAACTGCAGTTGAAGATTTCTGAACAGCGACAGATTGCGGGCACGGATCCGTCCCGCCCCGTGGAAGTCTTCATGCAGCAGTACTTCGGGCATACGTCGCGAGTGGCTGCGATTGCCCGGCGAGTGGCTGATGTGCCCCGCCCCCTGACGCTGCTGCAAAGACTGCGAAATCGTTTCATGCCGGTGCTCAGCAGACACGGTTATCAGTTGCTGGACGGGGTTCTGCACCTGAACGAGTCACAGTTGAAGTCACTGCAAAACCCAGCGGTCATTCTGACGGTGTTCAGCGAGGCGGCTGCGAATCAAGCCAGGCTGGCTCCGGAAGTGATTCGCAGTATTGCCGCAGCCGTCGAACATCTGCCGGAGGAGCCGGACTACGATCACAGTGAGCAGTTTCGTGAACTGCTGCGGGATGTGAGCGGCCTGCCGGCGACGCTGCGCACAATGGCCGAAACTCGCTTTCTGGACTGGCTGATCCCGCCATTTCGCGAAATTCGCAATCTGATGCAGTTCAACCATTACCACAGCTTTACAGTCGATGAACACACGCTCAAAACCATCGACGAAGTCGCTAAGTTCGCCACTGAAAAAACAGCGGTAGGATCCGCGTATCAGGAAATTCGACATCGCGCAACGCTGCACCTGGCACTCCTGATGCATGACATCGGCAAGGGGCGGGCTGGTGACCACAGCATCATTGGTGAGCGACTGGCGGAAACGGTCGCAGAAAGACTGCAGCTGGCGGCCAACAAACGCAGCATGCTCATGTTTCTCGTCCGATATCACCTGATCATGCCCGATCTGGCGCTCCGGCGGGATATCACAGACCGAGTTGTTCTGCTGGATTTTGCCAGACTGGTGGGTGCTCCGGAACTCCTGCGCATGCTGTACTGCCTGACCGTGGCCGACATTCGAGCCGTGGGGCCGGAAGTCTGGACGGACTGGAAGGGAGACCTGCTGGCCGATCTCTACAACCGCGCCAGCCTCATACTCAGCGGACGCCCCTATAATCACCTCGAGAGGGAACGCATCCAGAAAATCCGAGCCGCAGTGCGACAGTCCTTCCTGCCCTCGCCCGGACAGGTTGTGAAGACGGCCGAGGAGTGGGGGCAGTGGGCCGATGCCGAACTGGATTCCCTGCCGCCACTGTATCTGATGAACCAGCAGCCCGAACGCATAGCTCGTGATCTGACTGTCATCCAGCTGCTCGATGGACGCGACGTCAAGATTGAGGGTGAGTATGACCCGGAGCTCGAGATTGTCAGTTACCGCGTCTATGCGCCGGAACAATTCGCGGCAGCCAGTTTTCACTTTGTCGCCGGCATTCTTTCAGCGATGGGCATGGACATCAAGGATGCCCTCGTCTGTACCAGCAAACGCGGCTTCGTTATCTCGCTGTTTCGAGTCCAGGATCGGAATTTCAGCGGTGGAGTTCCGCATTCGCGAATCGAGGATGTGGCGGTGGTCATCGGAGACGTCCTGACGGGACGCAAAAAACCGGAATCCATCTTCCGCCGCAGCACCCTGATTCGGTTGCTTGGACAGCGTGCCGTCATCACTCGCCAGGTACCCAAAGTTATCGTCGACAACGACTGCTCGCAGCAGTACACCGTGGTCGACGTCTTCGCCACCGACACCCAGGGACTGCTGTTCACACTGGCCCAGACCATTCATGAACACGGCCTGACAGTGCACCTGGCACGCATCGCCACCAGCGTCGATCAGGTCGTCGACGTCTTTTACGTGCTGGATGCAGATCGCAAAAAACTGGAGGATCCTGAACGCATTGCCGCACTGCGGACTGCGCTGCTGGAAGGGATCGGCAAGCTGTCGGACGGTTGAATCCAGCCAGACGTTGTCTGCAGCTCCGGACTCGCTGCCAGACCCCACCCCAGTGCTCAGCAGTGCAAGGCTCAGCAGGAGCTTCGCCCTCCCGTTATGGCCCACAAGCCGGGCACCAGTTCCACGCAGGCTGCC
>VFQT010000478.1_pt1 | contig 58347 bp, 56 predicted proteins | sample 3512381 | NCBI WGS metagenome assembly VFQT01 (sample SAMN10412376, study PRJNA504923) | tailings metagenome | isolation source: Relicate 2 Philex TSF3 active mining site | place: Philippines: Tuba, Benguet | collected 2017-08-29
AGGATGAAATCCGGGTTCGCCTCGTAGTGGGCCAGCAGCGGTGCCTCGTAGCGCGACAGGCGAAAGAAGTAGGTCTCTTCCTCCGTCCATTCGACCGGGCTGCCCTGCGGCCCGAGCCGCACACCGTTCTCGATGCGCGTCTCGCTCTCGCGATAGAACGCCTCGTCGCGGACGGAGTACCAGCCTGCGTATTTCTTGAGAAAGATGTCGCCGGCGGCTTCCATGCGCCGCCACAGCTCGGTGCAGGCCTCGTAGTGGCGCGGCTCCGTGGTACGGATGAAATCGTCGTTGGACAGGTCGAGCGCCTTCGCCATCTCACGGAACCGGGCAGAGTTCCTGTCGGCCAGTTCACGTGGGCTCACGCCCTCCCGCGACGCCGTCTGTTTCATCTTCAGGCCGTGCTCGTCGGTGCCGGTGAGGAAGAAGACGTCCTTGCCGTCCAGCCGCTCGAAGCGGGCGATGGCGTCGGTGGCGATCGCTTCGTAGGCATGCCCGATGTGGGGCACGCCGTTGGGATAGGAGATCGCCGTGGTGATATAGAATTTCTCGCGCGTGCTCATGCGACGCCTGTGTCCAGTGATTGTCGAGGGGACACAGGCCATCCGTGCCGAAATCGGCAGTCAGGCGCGCGCGACCGTCTCGATGCGCCGAAAGGTTTCGAGAATCAATGATTTGCGATCGAGATTGAGCGCCTGAGTCTCACCTTTCTCTCGCGCGATTGTTTCCCACAGCTCGGCCCATGAGGCAAGCGCCGCATCCCGGATCAGGCTCTGGGCCATCCGTCCGGGGGCGCTTTCGGTATCTAAGGTGGCGTGGGCGCGGGTCATGAGGGCGATTTGGCGCAGCAGAAGGTCGAAGAACAACTCGAAGCGCGCTGCCGATGCTGGTGATGCCAACTCGTCACCCAGCGCATGCACTTTCGGCCACGCCATGCGTGCGCCATCGGCCAGCAGGGCCTCGATGCGCTGCTGCAGATCGAGGCCCTTGAGCCCCCAGAGCATCAGCAGGCGCCGAACGCTGCCGTCCGCGATCTCGGTCAGCCGCACCCATTCCGATGGTCCGGGAGGCTCGAGGTCCGTTCCCTCGAGTGCCTTCAAGGCTGCCAGCTTCAGGTGCTGGGTATCGAGTGGCGGCAGCGCGAGTGTCCGGCAGCGCGAGCGGATCGTCGGCAGGAGACGGCCGGGCGCGGAGGTGACGAGAAGGAAAAACGTGTTCGGAGGCGGCTCTTCCAGGGATTTCAGCAGGGCATTGGCCGCGGCGATGTTGAGGTCGTCCGCGCTGTCGACGATGACGACGCGGTTGGCCCCATGTGCGGAGGTGTGCGTGAGGAAGGCGCGCAGACGGCGCACCTCGTCGACGGGAATACCGGTGGTGAAGCGTTTGGTCTTGGTATCCCAGACACGGCGCAGCAGCAGAAGATCTGGATGCGACAGCGCCGCCACCTGCCTGACCGCGGTCGTATCGGGCTGAACCTCGAGGCTTTCGCCGAAGGGATCGCGCTCTTCGGGCTTGGCCAGCAGATGCCGCGCCAGACGCCATGCCAATGTCGCCTTGCCCACGCCTTCCGGTCCGGCGATGAGCCAGCCGTGGTGCATGCGTCCCTGAGAGACCCCGTGCGCGAGCGCACGTTCGGCCGCGTCGTGGCCGAACAGAACCGCGGTATGGCGCGGGTGGGGGAACTCCTCGAGCCGGTCGGCCTCGGGATAAGTCTCGATCTCCGGTGCAATGGGTGCGCGGGCCATCAGCAGCGGCCTTGTCGCATTAACGCATCGACGGCAGCCGCGACGACCGATGCGATGTCGTCGGGCGACTGTCCCGCATCGATAAGGCGGCAGCGCTGCGGCTCGGTTGCAGCGATGGAGACATAGGCCTCGCGGAGGCGCGTATGGAAGGCGAGCCCGCGACCTTCGAAGGCGTCCGGCTCGCTGGCAGCCGCCGTATTCTGCGCGTTGCGTCCCTGCGCCCGTCGCAGCCCGGCCGCCGGATCGATATCCATCACGAACGTCAGGTCAGGCACGTCCACGCCCACGACCAGAGCCTCGAGGAGCGAGAGCTGTTCGGGCGCGAGCAACCCGGCCGCGCCCTGGTAAGCGCGCGTGGAATCGAGGAAACGGTCGCAGATCACCCAGTCGCCGCGAGCGAGCGCCGGACGAATCAGTGCGTCGAGGTGATCGGCGCGCGCGGCGTTGAACAACAAGGCCTCGTGTAGAGCGCCCCCGGCCGGCAGGGTGTGATCGAGAAGGATATCCCGGATGCGCTCGGCACGCGGCGTTCCACCGGGTTCTCTCGTGAGAACGACGGAGAGGCCGCGAGCCCTGAGTGCGCCGGCCAGGAGACGCGCTTGCGTCGACTTGCCGGAACCCTCGCCGCCTTCGAATGTGATGAACTTGCCGCGTGCCATACCTTGCGACGCCCGCGAGCGCCGCGCTCTCCCTCGTTCTCGGTCAGGGAAGCCAGCGGAATGCCATATGCAGCAGCGAGTCAAGTCCGCGGCGCACGATGCCGCCGCCATCGACGTTCTCCGCGGCATAGAGCGGCACCTCGGTCACGGCGTTCGACGTGCTGTTCACGCGCAGCTTTGCAACTTCGGTGCCTTTCCGCAGCGGAGGCTTCAACGGGCTCTGGTAGATGATCTCCGCCTTGAGCTTCTGGTTTGCGGGATAGCGCGGAAGAATGATCGTGACGTCGCCCTTGGCTTCGAGGGGCACCCACATGCGCGTGCCGCCCCATACCCGGGCCTGGCCGATGACTTGCCCGGCATCGAACAGCTTGACCTCCGAGATATTCTTGAAGCCCCACTCCAGCAGCCGGATGCCCTCGTTCTTGCGATCCTCGGCCCGTTCCAGACCGTTGATCACCAGGATGAGGCGACGGTTCTCCTGCTTCGCGGACACGACGATGCCGTAGCCTGCTTCCTTGATGTGTCCGGTTTTCAGACCATCGACGCCGAGCGAGGCGCTGAGCAGCGGATTGCGGTTGTAGAACTTGTGCTTGCGATACGGGAACTCGCGCACCGCAAACCGGTAGTACTGCTCGGGATACGTGGTCAGAAGGTGGCGCGTCAGGATGGCGAGATCACGCGCCGTCGTCAGATGCTCGGGATGATAGAGGCCCGTGGCGTTGCGGAATGTCGAATTCTTCATGCCGAGGAGGCGCGCTTCCTCCGTCATCAGCCGCGCGAAGTTCTCCTCGTTGCCGGCGATCCCTTCGGCAAGCGCGATCGCGGCGTCGTTGCCGGACTGCACGATGATGCCTTGCAGCAGGTTCTCGACGGTTTCCTTCGTGTTGACGGGAACGAACATGGCCGACGTACCGGAGGGCGCTCCGCCTCGCCGCCAGGCGTTGACCGAAACCAGGACTTGATCGTCGAGCTTCAACTGGCCCGCTTTCAGTGCCTTGAAAACGACGGCCAGCGTCATGAGTTTGCTCATGCTGGCGGGCGGCATCGGCTCGTCCGCGCGATGCTGGAACAGGATGGCGCCGCTGGCATGATCCATCAGGATCGCCTCGCGGGCTCTGGTCGTGAAATCCGTCTGCGCGCTATTGGCCTTGGGGGCGGCCGCGAATGCAGGCGGAGTGCAGGGCAGAAGAGCGAGCACCGTCATGATCATGACGAGACGGCACCACGCCCGCACAGTGCCGATTGTGCTAGGGGCCATGAGATCTTCCAGTGTGCCGAGGAGCTTTGCGTTCACTATCAGTGCTTCGCGCGGGCGGGTCAACCGCCCAGCGCCGAACTTTGCCAACGTTGCAGCTCTCACATCCTTCCGCTTGCCCCTCGACCGGAGCGCAGGCGGCCAATATGGTGACGGCGCATGGGGAAACGACTGGCACGGGATGGGCTTTTCCGGGATGTCTGAAGCAAGCACGTTCGATGATGCGTTTTTCGACGAGGAGTACGACGTCATCGTGGCGGGCGCCGGTTCGGCCGGTTGCGTCGTCGCGAGCCGGCTGACGGAGGACCCGTCCCTGACGCTGTGCCTGATCGAGGCCGGCAAGCGCGATCGCAATCCCTGGATCCATGTTCCGCTCGGCTTCGGCAAGGTCGTTCCGAACCCGCGCCTCAACTGGGGCTATCTGACGGAGCCCGAGCCCGGCCTCAACAACCGCCAGATCACATGGCCACGCGGCAAGGTTCTTGGTGGCTCCGGCAGCATCAACGGTCTGGTCTTCCTGCGGGGTGCCCCGACCGACTTCGACGAGTGGGAGCGGCTCGGCGCCAAAGGCTGGAGCTACAAGGATGTGCTCCCGTATTTCAAGCGATCCGAGCATAACGTCGACGGGGCCGATGCCTGGCGCGGTCAAGGCGGCCCGATGACGATCTCGAGCATCAAGGAGCCGTCGGTTCCCGCGCGTGCGTTCGTCGAGACGGCCGAGCGCCTGCAGATCCCGCGCAACTATGATTTCAACGGGGAGAAGATCGAGGGCGTCGGGTTCGTACAGCTCAATGTCCGCAACGGACGGCGTGTCTCGACGGCCGTGGGCTATCTGAAGCCGAACCTGTCGCGCCAGAACCTCCGCCTGATGACGGAGACGCACGTCTGCCGCATCCTGCTCGACGGCAAGCGAGCGGTCGGCCTCGAGGTCGAGCAGTGGGGCCGCATCAAGCGCATCCGGGCGCGGCGGCAGGTGATCGTTTCCGGCGGTTCGATCAACTCGCCCGTGTTGCTGCTGGCGTCGGGAATCGGTCCGGCGGCGGAGTTGAAAGCGATGGGCATCGACGTCCGGCACGACCTGCCGGGCGTCGGCAAGGATCTGCAGGACCACCTGATGGTGCGCATGGTCTTCAAGTCGAAGGTCAAGGGTACGCTCAATGAGATCATGCAGAGTCCGATCAAGCAGGCGGCCATGGCTTGGCAGTATCTGACCCAGCGCAGCGGACAACTCGCCGTCGGCGCGACGGAAGCGACCATGTTCGTCAAGTCGCGCCCCAGCGAGCCTATTCCGGATCTGCAATTCCAGTGCGTGAACTTCTCGACCGAAGGCGCGTTCAAGGTGGGGCTGCATCCCTTCCCAGGCTTCATGTTCAATTTCTGCATCTGCCGTCCCCACAGTCGTGGCGAGATCACGTTGCGCGACAAGGAGGGCCGCGATCCCCCGCGCATCCAGCCCAACTACATGACCCACGACGAGGACTGGCGGATGATGCTCGACGGCTGGCAGCTGGCCCAGCAGATCCGCGACACGGAGCCGTTCAAGGATCTCATCGAGAGCCAGCATCTTCCGGGGGCCGAGGTGCAGACGCCGGAGGACTTCAAGGAGTATGTCCGCAACAACGCGTCGACGGTCTATCACCCCTGCGCTACCTGCCGCATGGGCGTGGACGAGCGCGCGGTGACGACACCGGAGCTGGCGGTCCGCGGGATCGATGGCCTCAGCGTCATCGACGCCTCCGTCATGCCGATGGTGCCGTCATCCAACATCCATCCCGCGACGATCATGGTGGCCGAAAAGGGTGCCGAGCACGTCAGGCAGCGGCTGCGGGCGTAGCCGCGACCGTGCTCTGACGCAACGGCGAACGTGCTAATATGAAAACCCTGCGGCATGGGTGTTGCCGCGGGACGTCCAAATCCGGTAGCCGCGGGCGGAACGTCACTCGTCTCGTCTGTCGTGGGAAAGGATCCAGAGCCGAATGCCGGCCGAGACGCACATCATTGTCGTCGGGCACGCCGCGCTCGACCGCATCTATCGCATCGACCATTTCCCGCCCGAACCGACCAAGGTGCGGGCGCTGGAAGCGATCGAGGTGGGGGGCGGCATGGCCGCGAACGCGGCCGTGGCGATCGCGCGTCTTGGAGGGCGGGCCGAGTTGTGGAGCCGCGTCGGCGACGACAATGCCGGCGCTATCATTCGCGCGGGCCTGAAGGCGGAGCGCGTGGACATCCGCTCGCTGGAGACGTTCGAGGACTCGCGTTCCTCGACGTCGGCGATCATCGTCGATCGTGCCGGCGAGCGGCTCATCGTGGGGATGCGCGATACGTCGATACCCGCGGGCACAAGTTGGCTGCCTTTCGAGCGGATTGCCAAGGCTCATGCGGTCTTGGCCGACCTGCGCTGGCTCGAGGCGACGTGTGCCGCCTTCACCCGCGCCCGCGCGGAAGGCGTACCGACGGTTCTCGACGCCGACCTGGGAGCCAGGGAAGCGTTGCCGGGTCTGCTTCCGCTCGCCGACTACGCCGTGTTCTCGGCCCCGGCCTTGCGGGAGCTGGCGCCTGGCGTGGACGACATGCAACGCCTCGCCTGGGCGCTGCAACTCGACGGCGCTTTGAAACATGCCGGCGTTACCCTCGGCCCGGAAGGCTACATGTGGCGCGAGCGCGACGGGACGACGGGGCGGCAACCCGGTTTTGCCGTCGACGTCGTGGACACCACGGGGGCTGGCGACGCCTTTCACGGCGCCTTCGTGCTGGGCGTCGCGCAGGGGCGCCCGATGCCCGAGATCGTGCGCCGGGCCGCCGCCGCCGCCGCGCTCAAATGCACCCGGCTGGGTAGCCGCGCCGGACTTCCCGATGAAGAGACCCTCGAAGCGTTCCTTTCGTCACGCGCATGATGCCAATGCGTCGCGGCCCGTTGGCAGGGGACGGAGCGTGCATTAAATAGTTCATATGGTCACTGTTCTCGACAAGACACCGCGACATCCCGAGAAGGCCGCCCGGCCCGACACGCCTTTGCTGCGCAAGCCGGAGTGGATCCGCGTCAAGGCGCCGGTCTCGCCCGAATACGCGGCAACGCGCGATATCGTCCGCGGTCATGGACTGCACACCGTTTGCGAGGAAGCGGCCTGTCCCAACATCGGGGAATGCTGGACGAAGCGGCACGCCACCATGATGATCATGGGGGACACGTGCACGCGGGCGTGCGCGTTCTGCAATGTCGCGACGGGCCTCCCCAAGCCGCTCGATCCGGACGAGCCCGCCCGCGTCGCCGAAGCCGTGGCAAAGCTCGGCCTTGCCCACGTCGTGATCACATCGGTCGATCGCGACGACCTGGCCGACGGTGGCGCCCGGCACTTCGCCGAAGTCATCGCGGCGATCCGCGCCCGCGCAGCCGGCACGACGATCGAAATCCTGACGCCCGATTTCCTGCGCAAGGACGGTGCCCTTGAGATCGTCGTGGCCGCCAAACCCGATGTCTTCAATCACAATCTCGAGACGGTCCCCTCGCTCTATCTGCGCATTCGTCCCGGTGCCCGTTACTTCCATTCGCTGCGACTGTTGCAACGTGTGAAGGAACTCGACCCCACGATCTTTACGAAATCCGGGATCATGGTCGGACTGGGCGAAGAGCGTGAAGAGGTTCTGCAAGTCATGGATGACTTGCGATCTGCCGACGTGGATTTCCTGACCATGGGGCAGTATCTGCAGCCGACCCGCAAACACGCGGAGGTCAAAAGCTTCGTCACACCGGAGGCCTTCAAGTCCTACGAGCGGACCGCAAAGGCGAAGGGGTTCCTGCTGGTCGCGGCGACACCGCTGACGCGTTCCAGCTATCACGCGGATGCCGATTTCGCCCGTCTCAAGGCCGCACGCGCGGCCCAACGCACGTCTTGAACGCCGAGCAGGAGGGGGGCGGCGATCGCGAACTGCGCGTCCTGGTCATCGGGGCGAGCGGGGCCGGCAAATCGACACTCGCGCGCAGAATCGGTACGGCCTGCGCCGTCCCGGTGCTCCATCTCGACCGGCTGTTCTGGCAACCGGGATGGCGCGCGCCGGACAACGCGCGCTTCTGCGAGATGCAGCGGACTGCGGCGGCTTTGCCGTCCTGGGTGATCGACGGCGGCTATCACGGCACATTCCATCTGCGCCTGCCGCGGGCGACCCATGTCATTTGGTTGGATCTGCCGCGCCGTGTCTATTTCCCCCGCGTTCTCTGGCGGTGCGCTAGGTGCTGGGGGCGGCAACGCCCGGACGTCGGCGAAGGCTGCCTCGAACGGTTCGATCATACCTTCCTGTTCGACTGGGTGTGGGGGTATCCGAGCCGCTCCCGGCCGCGCGATCGGCAGCTTTTCGAGGCGTTGCCGCCGACGATTCGCGGTATCAGGCTTGCCACGCGTGGCAATGTCCGCCAATTCATCGCGAAACTGCCCCGATCCCTGACCGACACTCTCTGAGCAACGACACGCCGATGCCCGCCTTCGAGACGACCCGCCGTGTGGCCTTCACTCCGCAGCAGATGTTCGACCTCGTCGCGGATGTGGAGCGCTATCCCGAGTTCCTGCCGCTGTGCGAGGGCTTGCGCGTGCTCTCGCGTCAGACGCCGGTGGGGGGCAACGAGGCCATCGTGGCCGCAATGGATGTGGGCTACAAAGCCGTGCGCGAGACCTTCACCAGCCGCGTGGTTCTCGATCGTACCGCGATGCGCATATCGGCGGATCTCGTCGACGGACCTTTCCGCCAACTTGAAAACCGCTGGTCCTTCATGCCGGCGACAGGCGGTTGTGACGTGCGGTTCGCAATCAGCTACGAATTCAAGTCGTTCATGCTGCAGATGCTGATGGGTGCGCTTTTCGACCAAGCCTTCCGCAAATTCACGGAAGCCTTCGAGGAACGTGCGCGGCGCGTATACGGAACCGCCCTGACGTCCTGACGCCCCGCACCCGCACCGGCTCAGGTGAACACGACGGTCGCCGTCGCCATGGCCGCGATCCCTTCGCGGCGTCCCGTGAAGCCCAGCTTCTCCGTGGTGGTAGCCTTCACGTTGACCCGCGCGCGCTCGATGCCCAACATGCCGGCTATCGCGGCGGACATGGCGTCGCGATGCGGGCCGACACGCGGCGCCTCGCACAGGATGGTCAGGTCGACGTTGGTGATACGCCCGCCGCGCTCGCGCACGCGCCGTACGGCATCGGCCACGAAGATGTGGGAGGCCGCTCCCTTCCACTGCATGTCGCTGGGCGGAAAGTGCTGACCGATATCCCCCTCCCCGATGGCCCCGAGAAGGGCATCCGTTAACGCATGCAAGCCAACGTCGGCGTCCGAATGGCCTTCGAGTTTATGCGTGTGAGGAATTCGAACACCGCAAAGCCAGACGTGGTCGCCGTCCGTGAAGCGGTGGACGTCGAATCCCGACCCCGTGCGAACGTCGATGAGCGGTAGAATGCCCCGCCGCAGCGTCTGATCTGCCAACTCGAGGTCCTCCGGTGTCGTGATCTTGGTATTGCGGTCGCTTCCTTCCACGATGCTGACGGAGAGCCCGGCCCATTCCGCCAGGGCCGCGTCGTCGGTGAAGGTATCGAGGCCGGCCGCCGCCGCGTCGCGATGCGCGGCCAGAACCTCTGGGAAGCGGAAGGCCTGGGGCGTCTGGGCGCGCCACAATCCGGCGCGCTCCACCGTTCCCGCAAGCGTGCCATCGCGGTTAGCGCGCTTCAGGGTATCGGTGACGGCCAGAGCCGGGATGGCCCCCACGGTCTTTTGCAGCGCGGCGATGACCGAGGTGACGATCGCATCCGAGACGAACGGCCGTGCCGCATCGTGGATCAGCACGCCGTGCGGCGCATGGCGGCAGAGCGTCTCGAGGCCCTTGAGGCCGGACGCCTGCCGTGTCGCGCCCCCATGTACGGGCGGCAGCAGCTTGCCGCCGGGTGCGCCGATTGCAGCCGCGCAGGCCTCCTCGTCCTCGGGATGAATCACCACCTGCACGAGATCGATTTGGGGATGCGCGGCGAACGCCCGAACGGTTCGCGCGAGGATCGTCTCACCGCCGATGTGCGCGTATTGCTTGGGTACGCCCGCTGTTGCGGCGGCACGGGAACCCCGCCCGGCGGCGAGAATGACGGCGGCAATGGTCAATGTGGCGTCCGTTGGCTGCGAAGTGACAGGTCCTCCCCCATAGAGCTTTTGTGCGCCCCCCGCAAATCTCCCATGCGTGCCTTATTTTGCGCTTGCGAAGTGAAAGCGGCGCAGATACGCTGCCTTAACTTAGGGCAGTTAACTTATTAGCCTAAAATATAGGCAGACAGATGACGCAAATTTCATCAGGAGCGACCGGCAATGCCTTCGGAGATCTCCCGATCGGCAGCGGCGTCCTGCTGGCGCCGATGACCGGTGTGAGTGATCTCCCTTTCCGGCGGCTGGCCGACCGGTTGGGTGCCGGTGCTGTCGTGTCGGAAATGGTCGCAAGCCGGGAACTCGTTTCGCAGCGACCGGATGTCGTGCGCCGAGCGGCGGGCGAGGGACTGTCCCCGCACATCATACAACTCGTCGGCTGTGAAACGCGCTGGATGGCCGAGGGCGCCCGCATGGCCGAGGCCGCGGGTGCGCAGATCATCGATATCAACATGGGCTGCCCCTCACGCGAGGTGACGGGGCGGCAGTCCGGTAGCGCGCTCATGCGCGAGCCCGATCACGCGTTGCGCCTCATAGAGGCGGTCGTTGCCGCTGTTCGGGTGCCGGTCACGCTCAAGATGCGCTTGGGCTGGGACGAAAGTTCCCTCAATGCGCCGGATATCGCCGTGAGCGCCGAGAATGCGGGCATTCGTCTCGTCACGGTGCACGGACGCACACGCTGCCAATTCTTCAAGGGGAGCGCCGACTGGGCCAAGGTCCGCGCCGTCAAGGACGCCGTCAAGATCCCCGTCATCGTGAATGGCGATATCGCGACTCCCGAGGACGCCCGCAGCGCCCTGGCGCAATCGGGCGCGGACGGAGTGATGGTCGGGCGCGGCGCTTACGGCGCTCCCTGGGCTCCGGGGCGCATTCGCACAGCCCTGGAGACGGGGCGCGATCCCGGCGTGCCGCCGCTCGCCGCGCAAGCCCGCATTGCCGCATCGCACGTGCGCGGGATGCTCGAGCATTACGGCGCCTTCCTCGGCTTGCGAAATGCCCGCAAGCACATCGGCTGGTACCTCGTGTCGAGTGGGGTAGCGGAGCCGGTTGTCAAGGACTGGCGCCGGCGACTGTGCACCGAGGACGATCCGGAACACGTCCTGTCCGGCATGGCCGCGTTCTACGCCCGGGCCCAGGAGATGGCAGCATGAGCGAGACACGTTCCCCCGACAGGCCGCCGGCCAGCGGCGGACATCGCCGCCATATCGAGCACGATCTGCTCGTAGGGGCATTGCCGCACCCCATTCTCGTTCTGGGCGACGACGAACGCGTTCTCTATGCCAATACGGCAGCCGAGATTTTTTTCGAAACCAGTCAGGCGCGGCTGAAGTTGCTGAAGATCGAGGAGATCGTGGCGTTCGGCTGTCCGCTCGTGGCCCTGGCGCGGCAGGTACGGCGGACGGGTGCGACCGTGAACGAATACGGCGTGGAACTGGCCACGCCGAAAATCCCATCTCCACGGCTCGTCGACATCTACGGCGGGCCGCTGCCCGAGAGCCCCGATCTCACCCTCATCATGCTCCAGCAGAGGTCCATGGCGCAGATGATCGAGCGCCAGTTCACGCATCGCGCGGCGGCACGGTCGGTCTCGGGGCTGGCCGCCGTTCTCGCCCACGAGATCAAGAACCCGCTGTCGGGCATTCGCGGCGCGGCTCAGCTTCTGGAACCGGGGCTCTCCGACGAGGACCGGGCGCTCGCTCAACTGATCTGTTCCGAAACCGACCGCATCCGCAATCTCGTCGACCGGATGGAAGTGTTCGGGGACGAGCGGCCTCTCGTGAAAGAGGCCGTTAACATCCACTCGGTTCTCGACCATGTGAAGCGCCTTGCCGAGAGCGGGTTCGCTGCCACGATCCGGATCGTCGAGGAATACGACCCTTCGCTGCCGCCGCTCGACGCCAATCGCGACAAACTGGTGCAGGCGTTCCTCAATCTCGTGAAGAATGCGGCCGAAGCGATCGGCGACAAGCGCGACAACGGCAAGATCATCATTCGCACGGCCTTCAAGCCGGGCGTTCGCCTGAGCGTCCCGGGATCGGACACGCGCGTCTCGCTGCCGCTGCGCATCGAGATCGAGGACAACGGTCCGGGTATCTCCGACGACATCAAGCCGCATCTGTTCGAGCCGTTCGTGACGACAAAGCGCACCGGCAGCGGGCTCGGCCTCGCCCTCGTCGCCAAGATCGTCGGGGACCACGGCGGCATCATCGAATGCGAGTCGGAGCCCGGCCGTACGGTGTTCCGCGTCCTCCTGCCGCTGCAGGAGCGCCCCTATCGCAGCAGCAGCCGTAGCTGAAGGATCTCGAGAGATGGCACGCGGGACGATCCTCATAGCCGACGACGACGCGGCGATCCGCACGGTTCTCAACCAGGCGATCGCTCGGGCGGGCTACTCGCCCCGCGCGACCGGAAACGCCGCGACGCTCTGGCGTTGGGTCGCCGAGGGCCAAGGCGACGTCGTCATAACCGATGTCGTGATGCCCGACGAGAACGCCTTCGATCTCATCCCGCGTATCAAGAAGGTGCGGCCGGATCTGCCGATCATCGTCATGAGCGCCCAGAATACGCTGATGACCGCGATCACGGCGGCGGAGAAGGGCGCTTACGAGTATCTGCCGAAGCCCTTCGATATCGCCGAGGTGGTGAGCGTCGTCGGACGCGCCCTGGCGGAGCCTGGGCGCCGCAAGCCGAAGCCTGTCGATGCGCAGGGCGAGGAGTTGCCGGTCATCGGGCGCTCGGCGGCGATGCAGGAGATCTATCGCGTCCTGGCGCGCCTGACGCAGACCGATCTCACGGTGATGATCACGGGCGAATCCGGAACGGGCAAGGAGCTGATCGCGCGCGTGCTGCATGATTTCGGCAAGCGACGTCACGGCCCGTTCGTCGCGCTCAACATGGCCGCGATTCCCCGTGAGTTGATCGAGAGCGAGCTTTTCGGCCATGAGAAGGGGGCCTTCACGGGAGCGCAGAACCGCACCGAAGGCCGGTTCGAGCAGGCTGAGGGCGGCACGCTGTTCCTGGACGAGATCGGCGACATGCCGATGGAGGCGCAGACCCGGCTTCTGCGCGTGCTACAGGAGGGTGAATACACCACCGTGGGCGGGCGCACGCCGATCAAGACCAACGTGCGCATCGTCGCCGCCACGCACCGGGATCTGCGCACCCAGATCCAGCAAGGCCTGTTCCGCGAAGACCTCTACTATCGCCTCAACGTCGTGCCGCTGCGCCTTCCCCCGCTGCGCGAGCGCCTCGACGACGTCGGTGATCTCGTGCGGCATTTCCTGCGTCAGGCGGAGAAGGAGGGCCTCGGCCAGCGCGACATCGCACCTGCGGCCGTCGACCGTCTCAAGCGACACAGCTGGCCCGGCAACGTGCGTGAACTCGAGAACGTCGTGCGCCGCCTCGTGGCGCTCAATCCGCAGGACACCATCACCGTCGATCTCGTCGAAAGCGAACTGATGGAGAGCACGGCCCCGCCTCGCGTGGAGGCGGAGGCTGGCTCGCCCAAGGAATTGTCGGAGATCGTCGAACGCTTTCTCGCCGAGCACTTCGCCGGTTATGGACGCGAGTTACCGCCGCCGGGGCTTTACCGCCGCATCATCCGCCAAGTCGAATTGCCATTGATCACGGCGGCACTGGCGGCTACGCGCGGCAACCAGATCCGCGCCGCGGAACTCCTGGGTCTCAATCGCAACACGCTGCGCGAGAAGATCCAGACGCTCAACATCCAGGTGTTCCGCGGGCCTCAAGCCGGTTGAGGCCTCAACCAGCCTGGAAGAGACGCACCGCTTCGTCCTGCTCGAAGAGATAGAGCAGCAGACGCAGAGCTTTCCCGCGAGGGCTCGTAAGCTTCGGATCGCGTGACAGGACGAGGCGGGCATCATCGCGGGCCGCAGCCAGCAGTTCTGCAAACGACGGCACCTCCGCCACGCGGAACTCCGGCGCACCCGACTGGCGGGCGCCCAGAACCTCGCCGCCGCCGCGCAATTCCAGGTCCTTTTCCGCGATCAGGAAGCCGTCTTCCGTCTCGCGCATCATCTCGAGGCGCGCACGCGCCGTCTCGCCCAGCGGCGGCTTGTAGAGCAGAACGCAGAACGACTGCCGGCTGCCGCGTCCGACGCGGCCGCGCAACTGATGCAGCTGTGCGAGGCCGAAGCGCTCGGCGTGCTCGATGACCATGATCGATGCGTTCGGCACGTTCACGCCGACCTCGATGACGGTGGTGGCGACCAGGATCTCGAGTTGGCCCGACGAGAAGGCCTCCATCGTCTTGTCCTTGGCCGTGCCGCTCATGGCGCCATGCAGCAGGCCGACCGTCTCACCGAACAATTGCGTGAGATGGTCATGCCGCTCCTCGGCGGCGGCCAGCTCGCTGGAGGTCGTGGATTCGATCAGCGGGCAGACCCAGTAGATCTGTGCGCCCTGCGCGAGGGCGCGGCGGATGCCGTCCACCACTTCTCCGATTCGCTCCGTAGAGACGAGTGTCGTCGTGACGGGCTTGCGTCCGGCCGGCTTCTCGGTCAGGCGCGAGACGTCGAGATCGCCGTAATGCGTCATCAGCAGCGTGCGCGGGATCGGCGTCGCCGTCATGACCAGAACGTTGACGCCGTGCTCCCCGCCCTTGGCCTGCAGTGCCAGCCGCTGGTGCACACCGAAGCGATGCTGTTCGTCGATGACGACGAGGGCGAGGTCGCGGAAGACGACATCGGGCTGGAAGAGCGCATGCGTGCCGATGAGGATGTCGATCTCTCCCGTGGCCAGCCGCGCCAGCAAGGCCGCGCGCGGGCGCCCCTTGTCGCGGCCGGTGAGCAATCCGATACGAAGCCCGGCCGCTTCGGCCAGGGGCAGGATCGTTTCGGCGTGCTGGCGGGCCAAAACCTCGGTCGGCGCCATCAGCGCGGCTTGCGCCCCGCTTTCCACGGCGATGGCCATGCTCATCAGGGCGACGACGGTCTTACCCGAGCCGACGTCACCCTGGAGGAGACGCAGCATGCGCGAGGGGGCCGCCATGTCATCGGCTATCTCCGCCAGCGCTGTGCGTTGTGATGTCGTCAGGTCGAAGGGCAGCGCGGCGGCAATCGCCTTGCGGATACGGCCGTCGCCTTCCGTGCTGCGGCCGGGGCGGGCCTTGAGGCTGTCGCGTACGAGGCCCAGCGCCAGTTGCCCCGCGAGCAACTCGTCGTAGGCGATCCGCTGCCACGCCGCTCCGCCCGGCGAAACGTCGTCGGGCTCCGTCGGTTGATGCAACTTCTGGACTGCCTCGCCGATACCCGGCCATCCGCGGCTCGCGAGCCACGCCGGCTCCTGCCACTCCAGCATCGGCGCAAGGCGCTGAACAGCCTGCCTAGTCGCCTTCGTGAGCACCTTGCCCGAAAGGCCCGCCGTCGACGGATAGACGGGTTCGAGCTTGGGGAGATCATCGCGACGCTCGGCTTCCACGATCCAATCGGGATGCGACATCTGCAAGATGTCGGCGTAGCGCTCGATTCGACCCGATACGTAGCGCAACTCTCCTACCGGAAGCTGCCGTTCGATGAAGCGCCGGTCGGCGTGAAAGAAGACGAGTTCGATGCGGCCCGTGTCGTCCTCGGCAAGGATCTTGTATGGCGCCTTGACGTTGCCGCGTGGCGGCGCACGATGTTTCAGAATGCGCACGCCGAGGGTGGCGATGGTGCCCGGCACGGCGTCGGCGACGCTCGGGTTCGCACGCCGATCGATCACGCCGGTTGGCAGATGCCAGAGCAGATCGAGAATGCGGGGCTCGGTGACGCCGGGTGGCAGGCGAAGTGCCTTGCGCAGGAGCACGACCATCCGCGGGCCGATGCCGTCGAGGCTCTGGGCCGATGCGAACAAGGGGTTGAGCAGGTCTGGCCGCATGGACTCGGGATCGGCGTTGCGGCGCGGCCCCCGGAGAGGTGCCGCGCACAGGGATCGTGGGCTTGGCGTGAGAGCCTAGACGCTTGCTCGCCCGGCGCATAGTCCGGGTGCGTCGGCCACCCCGTCTAGGCCTTTGCGGCGATTTTCAGCGCAAAGGCGTAGTCGAGGGCGATCTCGCGCAGGGCCTCGAAGCGGCCGGACGCTCCGCCGTGCCCCGCCTCCATGTTGGTCTTGAGGAGGATGAGGTTGCCGCCCCTGTTGCGCTCGCGCAGGCGCGCCACCCACTTCGCCGGTTCCCAGTAGGTCACGCGCGGATCGGTGAGGCCGCCGTAGGCGAAGATGTGCGGATAGGCTTTCTCTGCGACGTTCTCGTAGGGACTGTAGGCGTGGATCGTCGCGAAATCCTCGGCGGAACGGATGGGATCGCCCCATTCGGGCCATTCGGGCGGGGTCAGCGGCAAGGTTTCATCGAGCATCGTGTTGAGCACGTCGACGAACGGCACGTCGGCGATGATGCCGAGGAAGAGATCCGGAGCCATGTTGGCGACGACGCCCATCAGCATGCCCCCCGCGGAGCCTCCGTTGGCCACGATGCGGCCCTTCCGTGTGACCCCGATCGACACCAGATGCTCGCCGGCAGCGATGAAGTCGGTGAAGGTGTTGACCTTCTTCTTCAGCTTGCCGTCCGTGTACCAGTGGTAGCCCTTCTCCTTGCCGCCGCGGATGTGGGCGATGGCATAGATGAAACCGCGATCGACCAGGGAGAGCCGGTTGGTGGAGAAGCTCGCGGGGATCGAAATACCGTAAGCGCCGTAGCCGTAGAGCAGCAAGGGCGCGGTGCCGTCGAGTGGCGTCCCCTTGCGATAAAGGAGCGAAATGGGGACGAGAGCGCCGTCCTTGGCCGGCGCGAAGAGACGCTTCGTCACATAGGCCGACGCATCGTGCCCGCTCGGGATTTCCTGGCGCTTGCGCAGCACGCGGACGTCCGTGGCGACATCGTAGTCGTAGACTTCAGACGGCGTCGTCATCGACGAATATGTGAAGCGGATCGTCGTCGTGTCGAATTCGTAGCCGTGCGCCATGCCCAGGCTGTAGGCCTCTTCGTCGAATGCGATCGTGCGTTCCGCGCCGGTGGCCAGCGTGCGCACGACGATGCGCGGCAGACAATCCTCGCGCTCCAGCCGGATCATGTGGCGGGCGAGCAGGACGGTATCGAGGATGAGGCGCCCCGGCTTGTGCGCGACGAGCTCGGTCCAGTTGTCCTCTCCTGGTGCCTCGACGGGCGCGGTGCAGATTCGAAAGTCCTCGGCGCCGCCAGAGTTCGTCGTGATGTAAAGCAGGTCGCCGTTGTGCTCGACGCTGTACTCGTGGCCGTGCCGGCGCGGGGACACGAGGCGCATCGGCAGCTCGGGTTGTTCCGCGTCGATCAGGTAGATCTCGCTGGTCTGATGGTCGTGTGCGTTGACCTGGAGGAAGCGGCCCGATTGCGTCTGCCCGACGCCAACATAGAAACCCGTGTCCTTCTCGTCGTAGACGAGCACGTCGCTCTCCACAGGCGTGCCGACGACGTGGCGGAAAACCTGAAGCGGGCGGTGATGTGCATCCAGACGCACATAGAACAGCGTGCGGCCGTCGCGCGCCCAAACGATGCCGCCGCGCGTGTCCGGGATCGCGTCGGTGAGGTTCTGGCCGGTCGCGAGGTCACGGATCCGAATGGTGTAGAGTTCGGAGCCCTTGTCGTCGACGGCGTAGGCGAGCAGCCGATGGTCGTGGCTGTGCGCGACATCGCCCAGCGACCAATAGGCCGCGCCCTCCGCCTCGCGGTTCCCGTCGAGGATGATCGTTTCCTCGCCCCCCCCGCGCGGGCGCCGGACGAGGCGAGGATATTGCCCCCCCGTGACGTAGCTGGCGTAGTACTCGTAGGGCCCGTCGGGCGCAGGAACCGTGCTGTCGTCCTCCTTGATGCGCGCCTTCATCTCCTGGAACAGGGTCTCCTGCAGCTCCCTGGTGTCGGCGAGCTGGGCTTCCGTATAGGCATTCTCGGCATCGAGATGCGCGCGGATCGCGGGATCGAGCAGGCTCGGGTCGCGCATCACCTCCTGCCAGTTTTCGGCGCGCAACCAGCCGAAATCGTCCTCGAGCACGGTCCCGTGGTGGGTCGTGGAAACGGGACGTCTCTGCGCACGGGGCGGCATGATCTGGTGAAACGGCAAGCTCTTGTCATCTTGCATAGGATCGATCTCCACGCGTAACGAATGACGTGCCCGTCGTCGGCACGTCGATCAGTCGGCCGCTGCCCTGGCTGGACCCTGCCCCGATCGGCGGTCTCTCCTTCAGCGACGAGAATGGTGCGAATTGGGCCGTGCGGCCTGACCGCACGGGGCCGGCATCCGGCTCTCCTGGAGCGCGAATGAAGCGCCCTGATTAAGCATTCCTCATGGCGCGGTGCAATGCGAAAGCAGCTGCGCGCCCCGGCAACCGGCTTGCCTGACGCCCTGATTCCGCGGATTCGACCGCAATCGCGACGTCTCCAGCAAATAGGGATCAGCTGTCTCGGCACCCGTGCAAATTGTAGAGTAGTAACGAGCCCGCTCAGTTATCGTTAATGTAGGTTCACCACAGTGCGAGGATATACATCGAACTTATATACCGTTAGATCAAGAATTCTGGACATCAGGCCGAACGATGATTGTTATCGGTCGCCAGTTGGGCTAATCCGCAGAGCCAAGGCATTGATTGGCTGTCCCTCGCGGACGGCAAATATTCGCGAATGCATCCCGCCGATGCGGCAAGCCGGCGCCCGGCATCGCGAGCGAGAGGAAGTTTGAGTATGGAGAAGCCGGAACGCAACGATCTGGTGGGCCTGACGGCCGAGATCGTGTCCGCCTACGTCAGCAACAACAACGTGCTGGCCAACGAGCTTCCGCAGCTCATCGGCGACATACACAAAGCCTTGCTGCACGCCGCCGATGGTGTCGCGCCCGAGCCGGTCGATGGCGACGATCTGCGTCCGGCCGTGCCGGTCAAGAAATCGATCACGGACGACTACATCATCTGCCTGGAGGACGGAAAGAAGTTCAAGTCGCTGAAGCGACATCTTCGCACCCATTACAAGATGTCTCCCGACCAGTACCGGGCGAAGTGGAACCTCCCGCCCAGCTATCCGATGGTCGCGCCCAATTATGCTGCGGCGCGTTCTCAGCTCGCCAAGAAAATGGGATTGGGCACGCGCCGCGAGCGTTGATCCTCCTCGCTAGCCCTATCACGTCCGTGGTTTCACCGCCCCTTGCGCATCATGTCGGCCAAGGCGGCTTTCTCCGCCTGATAGGCGCGATACAGGGCGGCATGCCTGGCGAGATCATACGCCCAGTGTCCGGCAAGACCGCGCTGGCGCTCCGCCCGCAACGCCCGCGCCATCTTCCGCACGAGCCGGTCGCGCGCTGCGATGCTCCCGTCGGAGATTTCGGCGGGCCATAACGGGATCAGCCGGGGTAGATCGCGTTCACGCTGGTAGCTGACCGGCCGAGCCTTCGCAAAGGTTGCGCGTTCCCTTCGGGAACGGCGATGCGCGCCCTGGCCACCGTCCTCCTCCTTCGCCATGCTCCCTCGCACGATCCATTGCCGAGGCGGGCAAGGTCTCACGGGTGGACAGGCGAGGGGATATCGTGGCCCGCTTTCCAGTGGACCGGATCTCCGCGCGACTGCGCTGCGCCTTGGTTGACAGCCCGTATGGAAGCGTACTTGTCTGAGGGACGAGACGGAGCCTCCGCAGCATAGCCGGTTCACGATGCGGCGAGTTCGGCGGGCGGGGAAGCGCAAAGACGGTTCACATGGCGACGTGGCAGTGGGGAGCGGTTGCAGTGACGGCCGGCGCGGTCGTCGCCGGGTCGAGCATCGCATCGAGGCGCGCTGTGGCCGAAACGTGCGCGCGCGCCGACTTCGAGGCCGCAGTGAACTCCGCGGCGAAAGTCCTGCGCGAGCTCAGCCGCAAGAATACGCCGGACTTCCAGGAGCGTCTGAAGAAGCTGAGGGAGAAGCGGGCCTGGAACCACGAGCAGTTCCTGAAGGGCGCCGCGCCCCTGGTGCAAGACGAACGCATCGCCGAGTTCGACGCGAAATCGAACATGGTGCTCGAACAGATCCAAACGCTGGGCGCGGAAGGGGCCAATGCCGAACGGCCTGATTGCGACGCCCTGAAGCAGTTGCGCGGGCACATGGCGACCCTCATCGCGATCCAGACGGGCAAATGGACCTACATGTTCTCGCGCGTCGACGCCGAGCTGCAGAAGTGACGGCGCCCGCGTTCCCCTGGCGTCGCATCGCGCTCGGCGGCGCAGGCGGCATGTTCGTGGCGATGGGCCTCGGGCGGTTTTCCTATACGGCGCTGGTTCCCGCGCTCGTGGCGCAGGGAGAACTCGATCCGGTCGCCGCAGGGCAGGTCGGCAGCGTCAATCTCGCTGGTTTTCTGCTCGGCGCGGCGGCATCCGTTCCCCTCGCGCGGGCAGTTCCCCGACCGCAACTCTTGAAAGCTGCGCTTCTCTTGGGATTGGCGGCGCTGGGTGCATCCGCGCTCTCCCATGCCTTTGCCTGGCTCGCGGCCTGGCGCGGCCTCGTCGGGATCGCGACGGGCGTCATCATGGTGCACAGCCTGGCGCTCATAGCCGAGACGACCCCGGCCGAGCGGCGGGCGGAGGGTGCGGGATTTGTCTTCGCTGGGGTCGGGGCTGGCATCTTCTGTTCGGGTGTACTGGTGCCCTCTCTGCTCGCCTTCGGCTTGCAGGCCTGCTGGTGGAGCCTTTTTGCCGCCGGCTGTCTGGGCGCCGCGCTCGCATGGTGGGGATGGGGGCATGGACCGGCCACCGACGTGCCGGGGTCTCGGGCGCCGGTAGGCATCATGCTGCCGCGCGGGGCACTTCTCGCACTCGTCCTAGCGCATGGCCTGTTCTCGATGGGGATCGTGCCGCACACGCTCTATTGGGTGGATTTCCTCGTCCGCGGCCTGGGGCTCGGCACGGCGGCGGGCGGGCTACACTGGAGCCTCGTCGGCATCTTCGCCGTGCTCGGGCCCTTCCTGACGGCGCGCCTCGCGCGCCACGTCGGAACATCGCTGGCGCTCTGCATCGCTCTCGTGGTCCTGGCCGCAGGGATTGCCGGGCCATGGATCCTGCCGACCACGGGCATCCTGTTCCTGTCGACGGCTGTTTTCGGCGCGCAGCCGGGCGTTTCCAGCCTGATGGCCGCCCGTGCCCGCGATCTGGGGGATCCCACGCAGATGGGCCGCGTCATGCGGCTGATGATCTTGTCCAACAGCCTGGGCGCCGTTGCGGGGGGCGTTCTCGTGCCATGGATCTACGGCACGTCCCGCGATCACGCCTTCGTCTTTCTCATCGGCGGGCTTGCCATGCTGGTGGGCGCGGCGGCGGTGGCACCGGCGGCGGTGGGCGCGAAACGGAAACCGGCGCCCTGAAGACACGACGGATGACGATCAGGGAGATATTCCACAGCACCGTGATCGCGAGCCCTATGGAGAGCGCCAAGGGCGGCCCGATATGTAAGATCGAGAGATTGACGACGGTGAAAGCAAGCACCATCCCGATCAGCCCGCCCAACGTGTGTGCGAGCAGGGCCGCGGTCGCAGGGCCGCCGATCCGCGGATGCAGGACCATTATGAGGCTCGTCATCAGCACGGGTAGCACGGAGAGAATTCCCGTGACGTGGGCTGGGACGAAGGCGCTGACCACGATGACGACGCCCGAAAGGCCGCCGCACAAGACGGCTCTGAGCGGAAGGTCGATCCAGCCACGCTCGGCCTGCCGGATGGCGATGCCGCGCGTATATCCCTGGGCGAGCGGCACCGCCACGGCGTAGATCGGCACGACGAAAAGCAATGCTTCCACGAGCTGCCATTGGCTCGTCTGCACGATCACCGCACACGTCACCCACGCGCCGAGCGCGGCGCCAATCGCGGCCGCCGTGCCGAAGCCCGCACGGGCTGCGATACAGTAGGCCAGCACATAGACGGGATTGGCGCCGCAGATGGCGATACTGCCAACCGTCGACGCCCACAGGTATTGGGCATCCCGCTCCAATGCGAGCATCAGGTAGATGGGGCCGGTGTAGAGCGGCAGCGAGGCCACCATGCCGCCCAGGAACGGTCCGAGCTTTTCCGCGAGCACCGCGATCGTGACCACGAAAACGGCGACGATGCCCATCCGCAACAGGAGTTGCGGCGTCGCGAGACTCGTCAGGATTTCCAGAACCGTGCTCACCGGAGGCGCCTCGTCGTATCGGCTGGTGCGGGCGCGCGACGCCCCTGCCGGAGGGGTCTCGCCCGGCGATCAGGGGATGCGATGCCAGCCATCGGCGCCCAGGCGGTCCTGCGGCGTGAAGCGCGCCTTGTACGCCATCTTGCGCGAACCCTCGATCCAATAGCCGAGATAGACGTAGGGCAGATCGAGGCGCCGGGCGAACTCGATGTGATCGAGGATCATGTAGCTCCCCAGGCTGCGATCGCTCAGCTCGGGATCGTAGAAACTGTAGACCATGGAGATGCCGTCCGAGAGCCGGTCGCACAGCGCAACGCCGACGAGGCTGCCCTCCTCGCCGTTACCATCGGCGGCCGCAGGCCGGCGGTACTCGGTCACGAAGGTCTCGACGATGGAATCCTCCACCATCATGGCATAGTCGAGCACCGACATATCGGCCATGCCGCCATCGCCGTGGCGCGTGTCGATATAGGTGCGGAAGAGACTGTATTGCTCGGACGTGGGGACGGGCGCGCGCTGGGCGGAAACGAGATCGGCGTTACGCGCGAGAATGCGCCGGAACCCTCGCGTCAGCTCGAAATCGTTGACTGCGACGCGCACGGAAACGCAGGCTTGGCAGCCGTCGCAGTAGGGCATGTAGGCGATGTTCTGGCTGCGCCGGAAACCGCCCTTCAGCAGGTTGTCGATGAGGTAGCGCGACTTGTCGTGCGTCAGGTGCGTGAACAGCTTGCGCTCGTGCCGCCCCGGGAGATACGGGCAGGGTTGCGGCGCAGTGACGTAGAACTCCGGAAAATGCTTCTGCTGCTCGCTCATCGGGTCCCCTGAGCCGATCGACGGTCCCGCACCGCCTTAGAAGCGCCGGAGCTGGGCTGACCAGCGTCCTCCGGCAACTCGGAAGGGCAATTCGGCGGGCAAGTCTCTCTGCGACGTGATCGGTCTTTACGCTGCCACTACGACACGCTCACGCCGTCGGGGCTGTCGGCCCCGTGCTGCGAGCGCGGGCAATGTAGGGGAACGCAGGGGCCCGGATCAAGTGTGCCGGCAACCCGAAGGCGCGCCAATGCACGGGTTTTGCGGTCTATTTCAATCGCGGCTGTGCAAGTCGGACCACGCCGGAAGCGCTCCGGGAAACGGCAACGCCGTCGCGGCATGCACGCCCCGCGCGATGGCGCGCGCGAGACAATCGGCCGCTGCCTGCCCGAGTTCCGTCAGACCGGAGGGTCCGTCCGGAGGCGGCGCGCGCTGGGTCGCGACGGCGAAGACGGTGTCGCCATCCATGGGCGCATGCGCGGGGCGCAAAGCCCGTGCCATGCCGTCGTCGGCCATATGTGCGAGACGTTTGGCTTGCGCCTTCGTGAGCGTCGCATCGGTGGCGACGAGAGCTATCGTGGTGGAGGGGGGCTGGCCGCCCTTCATCGTAAGGCGCAACGCCCCATCCGGCATCGTGGACGGCCATCCATGCCCGCCGAACTCGCTGTTCTCCTCGAGGGCGCCCGCCCAGAAATGGGGCCCCCGGCCGATCGTGGCACTCCCGATGGCATTGACGACAACGATCGCACCGACTGTCGCGCCGCTTCGCGTGACCGCGCTCGCCGAACCCAGGCCGCCTTTCAACGTCGCCGTCGTCCCGCCATATCCGCCGCCGATCGTGCCCAGGTCGAACGCGCGGGATCTCGTGGCCGTGGCGGCATCTGCGGCACGCCAGCCCAGATCCCAATAGGGTGGCTTGCGCCCCCAGTCCTTGGCGCCTCCATTGAGGAGATCGAAGGTGATGGCCTGCACGACGATGGGCACGATGGCTGGCCCGACCGCGAGTCCTATGCCCGCTTCGCGCAGCCAAGCCATGACGCCGCCCGCCGCATCGAGGCCGAAGGCAGATCCGCCCGACAAAACGACCGCATCGACGCCCTGGACCGTCATCTCCGGCTCGAGCAATCCCGTATCGCGCCCGCCCGGCGCGCCACCGCGCACCACCACGGACGCGACATTGGGAGCCTCGACGAGAATTGTCGTCACTCCGGACGCGAGATTGGCGTCGTCGGCGTGGCCGACGCGCAATCCCGCGACGTCGGTAATCAAATTGTGAAGGGAGGGCTTCATGCCGGCATTCCCGGGCGTTCCGGCGCCGTTGGGCAGCGGCGCGCCATTATGCTCCGAATGCATATGACATACGACGGCCGCTTTCGACAATGAAACACGCCATCGTGCGAGCGGCGTCGCCGGTTCGACCTGGCGGATTTCGTTCGCACGGTACTTCGAACAGTAAAGCGGAGGATCTCATGCAGAGGATCGCCAAGGAAACCCAAAGCAAGAGGTCGTGGACAGAGACGGCAGCCCGCGTTGCCGAGACAGAGGATCTGCGCGCCGCGATCAAAGCCGTGAATCACGAGATCGTGGCGCTTCAGGCCGCAGGCGAGGACGTTCCCGCGCGCCTGATGCGGTTGTCCGAAGCATTGGCGGCCGAATGCGTCGCCCATTCACAGGGACGCTGAGGCGTTCCATCCCAGGTGCTGGCGGCCCTCACCGGACGACGGGCCGCCAGCCGCCCTCCCGCCAGACGTGGGGGATGAACGATCGCACTGCGGCATCGCCCGAGGCATCGAAGGCAACGGAGCCCAGCGGCGTCGCGACGCGAACCCGATGCAAAGCCGCCACCACCGCGCCCGTGTCGGCCGACGGCGTGTCGGCCAGCGCGGCGAGCCACAGATCGACGGCGATATGCGCCAGTTCGGCCAACGCGCCCGCTGGTCCGACATTTCCGGGCCAGGGAAGCATCAGCACGCGCGAAGCGTCGAGGTCCTCGCCGCCGCCACCCGGCTCGAAGCCGGCCGCCGCCCCCAGAGCCTCGCCGCCGACGATCAACGCGGTACTTCCCTGCGCGCGCAGCCGTGCGGCGATGATGCCCGCCTCTATCGGCTGTGCCGGAAGCACGACGGCGTCCACGCCCTTCTCGACGAGGCTGGCGACGAGGGTGTTGTATTCCGGTTCGGCAGCCGTGTAGCTCTCGCGGACCAGAGGCTTCATGCCCCCTGACTCGAGCGCCTTCGCGACGTCGTCGGCCATTGCGTGCGCATAGGCGCTTTTGTCGTGCACCACGGCGATCCGTCTGGCCTCCCGCGCCCCCGCAAGGTGAGCGACGATGTCGCCCGCCAGGCGGTCCTCACGCGGGCCGAGGCGGAAGATGTTCTTGCCGATCAGGGGGGCTGTGAGGTCACGCGTCCTGACCCCGAGTGCGATCATGGGGATGCCATGGCGCGCGTAGACCCGCGCCGCTGCCACGGCGGCACCGTTGCAGACATGGCCAACGACGAACCTGGCCCCGACTGCCACGACCTGCCCCGCGACGACCGCGGCTTCGTCGGATCGGCACTTGTCGTCGAAGGCCACCAGCCGAAATGTCATGCCGGCGCGAACCGCGGAAGACGAGTGCACCGCGAGCGCCGCGCGGATCGTCTCTGCGAGCCGCGCCGCATCCGGGCGAGCCGCTGCGCTGCTGCTCGAAACCGCCGCGATCACGATCTCGCGCGCGCCGCCGTCTGCCGAGGCCTGCGCGGGATGGAGTAGGAGCGCCATCCCTGTACACAAAAAAAGAAGCCGGCGCCGCAGGGCGGCCGCCGACTTCCCGTTCGATCCGATGGACCGGCGCATGTGCCGGCTATCGATCAATTCTGGACGTAAGTGATCTTATCGCCGACCTTTTTCCAGGTGTACATCACGTAGTCGGGACGGGTGATGTCGCCCTTCTCGTCGTAACCGATGTCTCCGATCACGGTCTTGAAGGTCTTGCCCTTGATGTAGGCGGCGACCTTCTTGGGATCGTTCGTCTTCGCCTGGTTGGCGGCATCGGCGACGATCTGGAGCGCAGCGTAGCTGTAGAGCGTGTAGGATTCCGGCTTGAAGTTCTTCGCCAGGAACCTCTTCACGACTTCGGCGGCCTCGGGGCGCTTCTGCGGATCGGGCGGGAACGTCATCAGCGTTCCTTCGACACCCGGTCCGCCGATGGAGGCGAACTCGTCCGTCGTGATGCCGTCACCGGACATCAGCGCCGCCTTGACACCCTGGTCGCGCATCTGGCGCACGATCAGGCCGCCCTCGGTGTGCAGACCACCCCAGTAGACGACATCGGCGCCAGCGGCCTTGATCTTGGAAACGAGCGCGGAGAAGTCCTTCTCGCCGGTGTTGACGCCCTCGTAGAGGACCTCCGTCACACCGAGCTTGTTCATCGTCTTCTTGGTCTCGTCGGCAAGGCCCTTGCCGTAAGTCGTCTTGTCGTGGACGACGGCGACCTTCTTGCCCTTCAACGGCCCGGCGAGGTACTTGCCGGCGACCTCGCCCTGCTGATCGTCGCGACCGCAGGTGCGGAACACGCCCCACATCTTGCGCTCGGTGATCTGCGGATTGGTAGCCGACGGCGTGATCATCAGAATGCCGTTCTCGGCATAGACCGTGGACGCGGGCATGGTAACGCCCGAGTTGAAGTGGCCGATGACGAACTTGACGCCTTCGCCGACGAACTTGTTGGCCACGGACACACCCTGTTCGGGCTTCGACACGTCGTCGCCGTAGACGAGCTCGATCTTCTGACCGTTCATGCCGCCCTTGGCGTTGATGTCGGCGGCGGCCATCTCGGCGCCGTTCTTGAGCTGGGCACCGAACGCAGCGTTAGGACCTGTCAGCGGACCTGCGACGGCGATCTTGACCTGCGCATTGGCAGTCCCGCCCACGGCAATTGCCGCAGCGAAGGCAATTCCCGACCAAACGAGCTTCCTCATCAAGCACTCCCCTTGTCATGGTCGATGCACGATTGGGCATCTGACGGGCGCCAGCCCGTCGGAAGGTGCTTTTCTCCCAGGAAACGAAGGCAAAGTCACGTCCATTCGGAGGCCCGCGGACCGAGGCCGAACAGGACGGAGTGGCGCTACGCGATCACCCGTGATCGTTGGTTTGCCGCCACGCGTACTGAACCGCCATCTGTCTGCGGCGGTACAGCATATGGCCTACGGTCGCGATCGCCAGAAGGACGACGAAATCGAGGAAATAGCTCTTGAGTGAGACGAGGGTGCCGGAAAAAACGGCACTTTGAACGAAGCGGACCGCGCACGCCAGAAGCGCGATGTAAACGGGAAGGATGCCGTAAGGCCGCCACGTCTGCGCGATGACGCGCCCGGTCACGAAGGCGGCCGCGCCGCCCATGACGACAGTCACGAGAATGAAGATCAAACCCCGAGGCTCGGGGGCGTCATACAACCAATCCGGCATCGGCAAGGCGCTCGCGAAGCAGACGATAGGACGAACGTTAAGCGGACAGCGAACGGAGGTCAAAAGCTAACGTGCTGGTGCGCGAATACTGAAAGAGCCGGTGGCAGGAACATGCCACCGGCCGAGTTGGGAGTGTCGTGCGTCGAGGGTTACTTCAGGACCGTCCGGTTGATCTGCTCGAGCGGTAACTCGGGCATGAGATCGGGAACCTTGCCACTGCCGGTGTGCCGCTTCACGTTGAACACGCCGTTGCCGCGGAAGTAGAAATCCTTCGCCACCATGCCGAACACGTCGAGGTCCACCGTGTTGACGTCGCCGTTGCCGGAGATCTCGATCCGTTGACGCGGGGCGTAGACCATACCCTGCAGCTTGAACGTGCCGCCGCCCTGGATGTTCGATGCGCCGTCGGTGTTCGCGTTGGGATGCTGGATGATCAGGAAGCCTTTGTAGCTTGCCGTCTCATGCCGCCCGGAAAGTTGCGTAGTGCCGCCCCCGATGATCTGGAACCTCGAGTTCGCGCCTTCGAGATAGAAGAGGACATTGGTGCCGATGGCCGTCGAGCCCGACTGGACGTTGAGGATGCCGTTGTCGATGTAGTAGATGCCCGGATTGAACGTCACCGTCGCGCCGGCCTTGATGTCGATGCCGCCGCAGTACCGGCCGGGATCGAGCGTGAAATCACCCTTCTTGAGCGACAGTCGCGACGCCTTGCACGTCGTCGATTTGCTCGGCAGGGCGAACGTGGACGCATAATTGCCGCTGGGATCGTAGGCGCTGACCGTCGCGAAGGGGTCGTTCATCGTCTTGCAGCCGGTCTTGGGCTTCGGGCTGAACGTGGCCTCGTCGGACCAGGCGGCGCCGCCGACAGCACAGAAGCCCTTGTCGGACACCGCACGCGCCTGCGAACCGTTCGAGTTTATGGCCGTGGCTTTCGCCGAATTGGTGTGGGCCCAGCAGTTGCCCATCCGCACCTGATTATCGCCCTGGATGTGGATGCCGTCGTCGCTGTTGGGGTCGAGCGCCAGCAGGCAGACCTTGCCGCCGGCAACGGTGCTCGTGGTCACCGTATCGACGGCCTCCACCGTGGCAGACACCGACATCGACAGTGTGGGAATGCTGACCAGACCGAGGAACGGCGTTCCGACACTGGTCGATGCCGCAACGGTGACCTGCTTGCCGGAGACCGTCACAACCGGCGTCACGCTCTCCAGACCGCTGCCCTCCAGATTGCCCTGGAAGAGGGAGGTCGCGGCAGCGATTCGGGTTGCGTCGGTGGCCTCCGAAAGGCGGGTTCCCGCGAAGGCGCCGGCTTCGGCCGCGGCCTGGAGGCGGGCGCGCTCCGACATGGCCCGACCGTAGTCGACGGTGCCGCCTGCCAGAACGGTAACAGGGATGAGTGCCAACGCGCCGATCATTGCGACATTACCGCGCTCGTCCCGGCCGATTTGCGAATTCGTCCACCATTTCCTGATCATTGGTGTGTTCTCCAAACGCATGTGCTGTGTGTCGTGTACCTGCGTTGAAGACATTTTTGACATAAACTTTTGATTTAGGAATTAAGCCGCGACCGCCAAATTTCATAAAAATTGTATTTATTGCCGATGTGCGGCGTTTTCGATTGCCCTGATCTCCGAGCAATTTGATGCGAATTGACCAGGTGAACACAAGAGTATCGTTACGAGCATTGTCTAGATTGTGTTCACGGTTTGCAAATCAGGAGCATCACCATGAAGACACGCATCGCGGGCATGGGCGCCGTTTTCTGCACCCTGGCGGGCCTCGCCGGTCCGGCAGCCGCCCAGGACTTGGCTTCCTCCATTTCCTGCCTCACCGGCCGCGTTCCTGCGAACGATTGGGCGGAGCTGGCCCAGCGCGTGCGGGAAAGCTCGTGGGACCGGCGCGGCGGCGTTGCTCTGACGTCCAGCATCGGCAATGTGCGTCTGCGCGTGGTCGATCCCAATAATGTCTCGGTCTGCGAAGAGACCGCGAACAATTCGACGGCCTGCACCTTCCGCGTGGACCTGACGAATTACGACTATTTCAATATCGTGGTCGACAATCAGCTGAATGGCGAGAAAATCAGCTACAAAATCTGCGCCTACTGAGCCGGCGCGGGCGGCCTGCGCCGCACCGAACATCGAACGCAAGAGCGGACCGGTCGAGGCTGGCCCGCTTTTTTTGTTCGAAATGTCAAGAAAGGAGACGTATATGCCGTAAGCGGGCCGCCGGCTTCACGAAATATTCACGTTAATGGGGCCCCTGCTCTTATAGATCTTTAGGCTGCAAATCCGATTGCAGACGATAGGGGACGACATGCAAGTCTTAAAACTGGCGCTTCTGCCCCGCTTCCTCGTTCTGACCGTTTCGCTCGCCGTGACGGTGTGCCTCGCCGTCCTCCTGCTGATCGGGACGTCATGGAACGGGTGGCTGATTATTTCCCTGGCACTCTTCGGCGGTCTTTCGGTCATGGGCGTGCGCGATGCGACCCAGACGCGGCACGCCGTGCTGCGCAATTATCCCATTCTCGCTCACACCCGGTATTTCCTGGAGGAAGTCCGTCCCGAGCTGCGGCAATACCTCTTCGAGAGCGAGAAGGATGGAACGCCCTTTTCGCGAGATCAGCGCTCCATCGTGTATCAACGGGCGAAGATGCAACTCGACAAACGCCCCTTCGGCACACAGCAGGATGTGTATGCCGACGGCTACGAGTGGATCGCGCATTCGATTGCAGCGTGCAATCCGGAAAAAGAGCTTTTCCGAATTTCGATCGGCGGGACGGCGACACGGCTGCCCTACCGCGCTTCGGTACTCAATATTTCCGCCATGAGTTTCGGTTCGCTTTCGGGAAACGCCATCCGCGCCTTGAACAAGGGGGCAAAGATGGGCGGTTTCGCCCACGACACAGGGGAGGGCGGCTTCAGCCCTTATCACGCCGAACATGGGGGCGACATCGTCTGGGAGATAGGTTCGGGCTATTTCGGCTGCCGCAACCCGGATGGGACCTTCAGCCCGGAACTGTTCGCCAAGGTCGCCGCCAACACAGACCAGATCAAAATGGTCGAATTGAAACTCAGCCAGGGCGCGAAGCCCGGTCACGGCGGCGTACTGCCCGCAGCCAAGATCACTCCGGAGATCGCGCGCATCCGCGGCATCCCCATGGGACGCGATTGCATCTCGCCTCCCTGCCATTCTGCTTTCTCGACGCCGATCGAGTTGATGCAACTCGTGGGTCGCATGCGCGAGCTGTCCGGCGGCAAGCCTACCGGGTTCAAACTCTGCATCGGCCAAGCCCCTGAACTGCTGGCCATGGTCAAGGCCATGATCGAAACGGACATCACACCCGATTTCATCGTCGTCGACGGGAAGGAGGGCGGGACGGGGGCAGCGCCGCTGGAGTTCATCGACCACATCGGGATGCCACTGCGCGAGGGGCTGTCTCTGACCCACAACGTATTGGTGGGCGCTGGTCTACGCGACCGGATCCGGCTCGGCGCTTCCGGCAAGATCGTCACCGCGTTCGACATGGCGCGCAGCATGGCCCTCGGTGCCGACTGGTGCAATTCCGCTCGCGGCTTCATGTTCCCGGTGGGCTGCATCCAGGCGCAGAGCTGCCATACCGACAAATGCCCGACGGGCGTCGCCACGCAGGACCCGACACGGACCCGCGCGCTGGTCGTGCCCGACAAGGCCGAGCGCGTGCGCAATTTCCACCACGCGACGATCGAGGCGCTGGGGGAACTGATCGCCGCGGCAGGGCTGAAACACCCCGGCGAGCTGCGGCCCCAACATATCTATCGCCGTGTCTCCGCGACCGAGATCGCGACCTACGCGGAACTCTATCCCACCATGGAGCCCGGCGAATTGCTGCGGGGCGCGCGCGATCCGCGGATGGCAGCCGCTTGGCAGGCGGCGCGACCCGATTCGTTTGCTCCGGGCGCGTGATCGTCGGTGCACGCGTGAGCCGTGTGGCCGCGCGCACTGCGATCGGCTAGGAGTTGGGCACCACCGCTTTCAACCCCCGCACGGAGGGCAAGGTCCCATGAGCATCGCCGTTTGCCGCCCCGAGGATGTCGGTCTGTCCGCCGGCCGCCTCTCGCGCATCTCCGATTGGATGCGCGCCCAAGTCGATCGCAAGCGCGCGGCGGGCATGGTGACACTCGTCTCGCGCCGGGGACGCACTGCATTCCTCGACGTGTGCGGGGCTGCCGACCTCGCCCGTGGCAAGCCGATGGCCACGGACACGATCTTCCGCATCTATTCGATGACGAAGCCGCTCACGAGCGTCGCCATCATGATGTTGTACGAGGAGGGCCGCTTCCAGCTGGACGATCCCATCAGCCGCTTCGTGCCGGCCTTTGCGGGGCAGCGGGTCCTGAGCGGAGGCAGCCGGGGCAAGATCGACACGGTGCCCGCCGTCCGCGACATCACCTTCCGCGATCTGCTGACGCACACATCCGGGCTGACCTACGGCTTCATGGAATCGACGCTCGTAGATGGCCTCTACCGCTCGAACAAGATCGATTTCCAGACACAGGAGACGAGCCTGCAGGACGTCGTCGAACGCGCGGCGAAGCTGCCGCTGCTGGCCCAGCCCGGCACGCGCTGGAACTACTCCATCGCCACCGACGTGCTTGGCTATCTCGTCGAGGTGATCTCCGGCGAGCCGTTCGAGCGCTATCTCCTGACGCGCGTGATCGAGCCGCTGGGCCTCGTGGATACGGACTTCTACGTGCCCGAAAGCAAGCACGCGCGGCTGGCAGCCAACTATGCGCCCGACGGCAAGGGCGGTCTCGTCGAGATCGACGATCCGACGACGAGCCGTTATCTCAGGCCGCGTAGCGTGAACTCGGGAGGCGGGGGGCTCGTTTCCACAGTCGCGGACTACGCACGCTTCTGCCAGTTCATGCTGAACAAGGGGACGCTCGGCGGTGTCCGTCTGCTCGGCCGCAAGACGGTGGAGCTGATGACGTCGAACCATCTCGGCGGCGACATGGCCGCCATGGGGACGCCGCGTTTCTCCGAGACGACCTACGAAGGCATCGGCTTCGGACTGGGCTTCTCCGTGATGATCGACCCGGCTCGTGCGCAGATCTTGGGGAGCCCGGGGGAGTTCGCGTGGGGCGGCGCGGCGTCGACGGCCTTCTGGGTGGACCCGGCAGAAGAGATGTTCGTCATCCTGCTGACGCAGCTCATGCCGTCGTCGGCCTATCCATTCCGGCGCGAACTGCGCGTGCTCACGTACCAGTCGATCGCGGATTGAACGCGCGCAACAGTGAATCAGAAAGGCCGAGGCGTCCGAAAGGGGCCTCGACCTTTTGTGGTTGCGACGAGCAGGTGGTCAGGCGGCCGAGCTCAGGCGCTTGAGATACCACTCACCGTCCCCGAACAGCGTCTCGCACATGGTGAGGCGCTTGTAATAATGGCCGATCACGAGCTCGTCGGTCATGCCCATGCCGCCGTGGAGCTGGATGCCCTGGGCGCCCACGAAGCGTCCGCACTGAGCGGTCTTGACCTTGGCCATGGCGATGGTGCGACCGGCATCCGGCGCATTGTCGTCGACCGCCTGCAGAGCGGCATGCACGATGGCGCGGGCCTCCTCGGTCGACACGCTCATGTCGACGAGGCGATGCTGCAGCACCTGGAACTTCGACAACGGTTGGCCGAACTGCTGGCGCGTCTTGAGATATTCGACGGTGATGTCGGTGACGGCGGCCATGGCGCCCACAGCCTCCGCGCACGTCGCCACGACACCGCGATCGATCAACGCCTCGATGTCTCCCATGCGACATGTGTCGCTACCGCCGAGGAGGGCGGACGCTGGAACTTTCACGCCAGTCAGCACGACGGCCGCGCCGGGGCGACCGTCGAATGCCGGCGCCGGCAGCAGAGAGACACCTGCCGCCGTGCGCGGGACGAGAAAGAGACCGACAGGGCCGCTCGCCGAGCCGATGCGCGCCGACACCACGAGTTGGTCGGCGGCATGCGCGTGCAACGCAAATCCCTTCTGGCCGTCGAGGACGTAGCCGCCGCTGTCGCGTCCTGCGAGCGTCGTGACATAGTCGCGCGCGTAGCCCGATTCCGGTTCGGTGTGGGCCCAGGCCAGCATGAGATCGCCGGCCGCGATCTGGGCCAGCATCCCCTTCTGGTCCGGTGTGCCCAGACGCTCGATCGCGCCCGCGCCCATCACCACGGTACCCAGGAACGGCTCCAGCAGCATGAAGCGTCCGACCGCTGCCATGACGATGCCAAGCTCGGTCATGCCGGCCCCCAGACCGCCCGCATCCTCCGGCATGGCCACGCCGAGCCAGCCCATCTCCGCGAACTGCTTCCATTCTGCGCGGCCGAAGCCTTCTCCGCCCGGCGCACGTGCAAGCTTCTTCCACTGCTCGAAGGAATACTTGTCGCCCAGGAGCTCCAAAAGGCTGTCGTGGAGCTGCGAGCGCTCCTCACTCGAAAGGGATGCCATGTGTTTCAAGTCTCACGATGTGAATGTCGAGGAAGGGCGCGCTGTTCTCACAGACCGAGCGCGCCTTTGGCGATGATGTTCTTCTGTACCTCGCTGGAGCCGCCATAGATCGTCGCGGCGCGGCGGTAGAGATGCTCGTAGATCACGTCGGCCGACGACTCCGGCCCGATCATCTCGCCGTTCCAGCCGGCATTGAGGGCTTCGTGCTGGTAGACCAAGCCGTGGCGGCCGAGCACGTCGATGCCGGTCTGCAGGATGCCTTGCTGCAGTTCCGTGCCGCGAAGCTTCAAGGCGGCGGCCCCCATGAGCGAGGGGGCACCGTTGGCGCGTGCGGCAGCGAGCTGGTCGGACATCAGTGCTTTGACGGTCGCGAGATTGACCTCGAGTTCGGCGAGCCGGCGCTTCAGGAACGGATCGTTGGCCAGCGCCTCGCCCCCTTCGCGCGTCTCCGCCATCAGCGCGCGAATCTGCTCGATATTGCCTTCCACCTTGGCCACGTCGACATTCCCAACGCGCTCGTTGGCGAGCAGGAACTTGGCGTAGGTCCAGCCCTTGTTCTCTTCACCGATCCGGTTCTTGATCGGCACGCGCACATTGTCGAAGAACACCTCGTTGAGGTGATGGCCGAGCGTGATGCCGATGATCGGACGCACGGTGATGCCCGGTGTCTTCATGTCGATGAGAATGAAGGAAATGCCTTCCTGTTTCTTGGCGTTCTGGTCGGTGCGAACGAGGGCGAACATCCAATCGGCCCAGTGCGCCGTCGACGTCCAGATCTTCTGGCCGTTGACGATGTAGTCGTCGCCGTCGCGGTCGGCGCGCGTCTTGAGGGCGGCGAGATCGGATCCGGCACCCGGCTCGGAATAGCCCTGGCACCACCATAGATCGCCCTTGATGATGCCCGGCAGGTGCTGCTTCTTCTGCTCTTCGTTGCCGAAGGTATAGATGACGGGCCCCGCCATCGTGGGGCCGAAGGACATCAGCGGCGGCGCGCCGGCCCGGCCCAATTCCTCCTGGAAGGCGAGGAACTGCTCTGGCGCCCAGCCGAGGCCGCCGTGCTCCTTGGGCCATTTACCCGTGTTCCAGCCACGCGTCCCCAGGCGCTGCAGCCACGATATGTATTCGTGCTTCTCGAGATGCTGACCGCGGGCCTGCTTCTGGCGGATCGCCTGTGGCAGTTCCTTCTCGCAAAAGGCGCGCACCTCCGCCCTGAAGGCATCCAGTGCCGTGTTTCGCTCGACCGACCTGATGAACATCGAAGGCTCCCTCGTCTCGGATCTGCGTTTCGTCCCGGATCAGACGCTAAGTGGACGCCGGGCACTTGGCAACACGTCGTGGCAACGTGGCACAGCAGCGCCAGCCGGTCGGTCGCGTTTGTCGGGCTGACAAAGGCCGCGGCGCCGGGGCAGACTGGCGACATCAATGGAATGCGCCATCGTGCGCGCAGAAGATTCAGGAGGAGACGTAGCCATGACGGGATTGCTGGCTGGGCATATCGCTGTCGTTACCGGGGCGGGATCGGGCATCGGGCGCGCCATCGCGATGGGTTATGCGAGGGAAGGGGCGAATGTCGTGATCCTCGACGCCAACGGCGAGGCCGGAGCGGAGACGGCACGCCTCGTCACGGCGGCAGGCGGCAAAGCGACGAGTATGACGCTCGACGTCACCGATCGCGAGGCGTGCCGCAAGGTCGCCGGCGAAATCGCATCGAGGGTCGGTCGCACCAGCATTCTCGTCAACAACGCCGGAATCAATCGACGCAATTCTTTCACGTCGGATGCGGCTGCCGTCATCAAGGATTGGGAAGACATCATCGCGATCAACCTGACGGGCGTCTTCAACGTCACGCATGCCTTCCTCGATCAGATCAAGGAAAGCAAGGGCCGCATCGTCAATATCGGTTCGATACAGTCCTTCGTGCACGTGCGCACGCCCAACTCGCCGGCCTACACCACGTCGAAGCACGGCGTGCTGGGCTTTACGAAGGCGCTGGCGGCCGATCTCGGAAAGTTCGGGGTGCGCGTGAATGCCATCGGTCCTGGCTTGATCGAGACGCCCCTGAACGAGCAGGCACGTGCCAACAATCCCGAACTCGTGCGCATCTTCCTCGATCACACGCCGCTGGGCCGGCCAGGCAAGCCCGAGGATATCGTGGGGCCGGCGATCTTCCTCGCATCCGATCTGGCGGCTTACGTGACGGGCACGATCGTGATGGCGGACGGCGGCTACCGCACGATCTGACGAGGCGCGGGCTGCAGCGATCGTCGCTGCAGCCCGCACGCGCAGAGGTCAGAGCGTCTGCACCCATGCTTCGGGAACGAGGCGATAGGTGTCGCCGTCTTTCTCGACGTGTGCGAACCCCGGAAAATGCAGATGCATGCCGGTAACGAGCAAGCGCTCGCTGGCGACCATGTCGAAGACGCGGCGGCGCGTGGCCGCGGCGGCCACGGGATCGGTGTCGACGACCATCGATACCTCGGGCCGGGGAACCTGCACCTCGGGCATGTGGACGACGTCGCCCCAGATCAGCAGCTGCTCACCGCCGGATTCGATGAGATACGCGGTGTGTCCGGGCGTGTGACCGTGCGCAGGGATCGCCGTGACGCCCGGGAAGACCTCGCCCTTGAAGAAGGTCCGCATGCGCTGGCGATAGGGCAGCGTCTGCTCGCGCGCCTGCTGGAACATGAGCTTCTTCTCGCGCTCCGTGCCGCGCGCCATCGCAACATCGTCGAACCAGTGCCGGGGCTCATTCTCGTGGACGACCAGCTCGGCGTTGGCATAGTGCGCCGTGCCCGTGGCCATGTCCGTCAGGCCCGCCGAATGGTCAGGATGCATGTGGGTGAGCAGGATCGTATCGATCTCGTTGGCATCGACGCCGGCGGCCTTCAGGTTGGCGAGCAGGTGGCCGGCGGTCGGCCCGAGATAGTCGCCAGATCCGGTCTCGACGAGCGCCAGACGGTCGCCCGCGTGGATCAGGAAGGCATTGACCGACAGTACGAACGATCTGCGATAGGCGGCGGCCAGATGCCGCGCGCCCTCCTCCGCCGACACGTTCAGCATCATCTCGTGCGTGCGCTCCAGCGTGCCGTCGCTGAGCGCCGTCACGACGATGTCGCCGATGCGACGGTGATACAGGGCTGGAATCTGCTGGGTCGGTCGCTGTCTCATGCGTATCTGTTCTCGCTCGAGATACGAGCGCCGATGCGGAGATTTTTGTTCCGCATCGGCACGGTTTTGCCGTTGTCGACGCGCTGGCGCGATCAGACGACGCCATCTTTCTTCAGGGCTTCGAGGTCACCCGGCGAAAGACCCAGCCATTCCGCGTAGACGTTCTGGTTGTCGGCGCCCAGCACCGGCGACGCCGTCACCGGCACATAGCTGTCCGTCATCTTCACCGGCCATCCCGGGATGACGACAGGGCCGCGCACGGCATGTTCGACCTCCACGAAGATCTCGCGCTCGCGCATCGTGGGGTCGCTCATCAATTCGGCCGTGTCGAGCACCGCGCCGCACGGCACGCCCGCGTCGCCGAGGATCTTCATCGCCTCGTGCTTGGTGTAGTTCACCGTCCACGCTTCGATGTGCTTGTTGATGATGTCGACCTTCTTCACGCGCAGCTGCGGCGTCGCATAGTCGGGATCATCCTTGAGTTGCTCCGCTCCGATGATCTTGAGAAGGCGGTCCCACTGCTGATTATTGGCACGGCTGGTGTAGATGTAGACGTAGTCGTTGTGGCCGCCCGGCGCGCACTTGAACACGTCCGAGGGCGCATTCGTGCCGAGCACGACCTGATTGCCCATGCGCGGGCACGCCTTGCCATGCAGCAACTGCGAGGCGTAGGCGATGCGGCAGTAATTCACCATTGCATCCTGCATCGCGACTTCCACCTTCTGACCGCGCCCCGTGATCGTGCGCTGGAAGAGCGCGGCGAGCACGCCGATGCACGCGTGCAGGCCCGTGCCCGTGTCGCCCAGCGTGACGCCTGGCTTGATGGGCTTGCCGTCGGGATCGCCCGTGATCGACATGACGCCGCCGCACGCCTGCGCGATCATGTCGAAGGCGAGGTTGTTCTCGTAGGGGCTCCCTTTGCCGAACCCTTTCACCGTCGCATAGATGATGCGGGGATTGAGCTTGTGCACTTCCTCCCAGGAGAAGCCGAGCTTCTCGATCACGCCCGGCGCGAAATTCTCCGCGAAGATGTCGGCCTTGCGGATCATGTCGCGCAGCATCGCCTTGCCACGCTCGCTCTTGAGGTTCAGCGTCACCGACTTCTTGTTGGCGTTGAGCAGCATGAAATAATAGCTGTCGGCGTCCTTGCGCTCGGACGACGCGTTGCGGCCCTGCTCGCCGCCGATCGGATTTTCCACCTTGATGACGTCGGCGCCGAGCCACGCCAGTGTTTCCGTAATGGACGTTCCCGCCTCGAACTGCGTCAGATCGACGACCTTGATCCCGGCAAGGGCCGGCGGCGTCCCGTCCTGCTTCGGCGTGGCGCTCATGATGTTTCCTCCTGGCGTGATGATGCGTGTGTGTCGGTCCGCAAGAGATTGCTGGGCCAATCAAACGCGCCCAGCCGAACATGGTCAACCGATTGCTGGCCGGATCGCTGCAGGTGTGGAATGCACGGAGCGGGGATGGCCGATCGGGAGGGCCGGGGCCGGCCGATCGCCGGCCCCGCAATGACGGACTATTCGATCTTGATGTTCGCGGCCTTGATGAGATTGCCGATGTTCTCGTAGTCCGCATCGAAGTGCTTGCGCAGATCCGCGAGCCCCTGCACGACGGGGACGGCGGACACCTTCTGCATCCGCGCCTTCATGTCGGGCGTCTTCGAGATCTCGTTGATCTTGGCGTTGAGCGGCTCGATGATCTCCTTGGGCGTACCGGGAGGTGCGTACAGCGCGAACCACACCGGCACGTCGGCGTCCTTCACACCCGCTTCGGTCAAGGTCGGCACGTCCGGGAACTCCGCGAACCGCTCGAAGTGATTGACGTTGAGAAGGGTGAGCTTGCCGGCCTTCGCGTGTGGCAGCGTGGCGCCTTCGTTCATGATGTCGATGACACCTGCCAGCAGGTCCGTCAGGCTGTCGGATCCGCCGCGATAGGGAACGTGCAGGATGTCGATGCCTGTTTTGTACTTGAGCATCTCGTAGCGCAGATGCGTCGTGGTGCCCGCACCCGACGAGCCGAACGTGAGTTTGCCCGGGTTCTTCTTCGCGTAGGCGATGAGATCCTGCAGCGTCTTGAAGCCGTGCTTGGGATGCACGACGAAGCCGGAAATGGAATCGCCCATGCGCGCGACCAGTTCGAACTTCTTCGGCTCGTAGTTGATCTTACGCAGCAGCGGCTGGAAGACCGTCGTCGAATTGGAGGTGAAAAAGAACGTGTATCCGTCCGGTGCGGACTTGTAGGCCGCCTCGGCGCCGATCATGCCGGAGGCGCCTCCGCGATTCTCGATGACGAACTGCTGATTGAAGGCCTTGCCCAGCACCTCTGCCCAGGGACGGGCGAGGAGGTCGGTGGCACCGCCGGCCGCGAACGGCACGATGATCCGGACCGGACGGTCCGGCCATGCCGCGGCCCGGAGGACGGCGGGACATGCCACGCTTGCCGCCGATGCGGCTGCTGACAACTTGATAAAGTCACGACGACGCATTTTGGGTGGTCTCCCGATGAGGATGCTTCACACGAAAACGGGCGGACAAACGTCCGCCCGGCCAATGCTGTCATTCCAACTTGATCTTCGCCTTTTCGATCAGCTCCGCTGTGGCGGCTTTCTGCGCCTCGCGGAATTCGGTCAGCTCCTTTCTCGATTGGACCACGGCCGCCGCACCGACCGCCCTCAAACTCGCGATCATCTCGGGGGTCCGGGAGATCGCTGTGACTTTCGCATGCAAGGTCGCGATGATGTCTTCCGGCACGCCCGCTGGCGCCCAGATCGAAAACCACAACGGCACGTCGGCATCGGCATAGCCCAGTTCGGTCAATGTCGGCACGTCGGGAAAGTCGGGGTGGCGCGCGCTGTGATTCATGCACAAGAGCCGGATGCTTCCGGCCTTTGCGGGCGCGTTGCAGCTGGGCTCGTTCATGACATGGATATTGCCGGCCAGCAGATCCTGCAGCGCGTCCGCACCGCCCCGGTAGGGAAGGTGCAACAGCTGGATACCCGTGCGGTACGCAAGCATTTCCATGCGCAGATGCGGCAGCGTGCCCGCACCCGAGGAACCGAAGGCCAGCATGTTCGGATGCTCGCGCGCACGCTGGATCAATGCCGAGAGGCTGTCGAGACCGCTCGTCGGGTTGACCGCGAAGCCCGTCATCGTATCCCCCAGGCGCGCGACGGGCACGAGCCGCTCGGGATCGTAGGGCACCTTACGCAACAGGGGCAGGTTCACCGGGGCAGTATTGGAGGCGACGAGGAACGTGTAGCCGTCCGGTTTGGCCTTTGCGACGGCCTCCGCGCCGAAGAGACCCGATGCCCCGCCCCGGTTCTCGACGAGGAACTCCTCCGCGAAGGCCCGCGACAAGGCGTGTGCCCATGGGCGCGCGATGCTGTCCGTTCCTCCTCCCGCAGCGAACGGCACGACGAGGGTCACGGGCTTTGCGGGCCACGCCTGGGCGCGAGCACGGCCAGGGCACACGATACCGGCGAGCGCTGCCGCAGCAGACGACCTGTTGAAGTCGCGCCGGCGCATCATGGCGACCTCCCGACCCGTTTCCTCTCGCTGCGATGCGCCGATGCTTGCCGGCGCATTCGTCCCCCGATCACCGTGTGGTTGCACCACTTCGGGTGGGATGAGGAGGGTATCAAGGCGGCGCGGCGCATTACAAGACGCTTCGCAGCGCTGCGGGGTCCGCAGCGGACGTCGCTTCTGGATCAGTGGTCCTTGGGACGGGCCTTCTCGAAGGCGGCCTTCTGTTCGGCGGACGCCTCCTTCTGGTAGCGCGCCTGCCAATCCTTGTAGGGCATGCCGTAGACGATCTCGCGGGCCTCGTCCTTGCCCAGATCCAGTCCTTTTTCCTTCGCCGCGTCCTGATACCAGTTCGCCAGACAGTTCCGGCAGAACCCCGCGAGGTTCATGAGGTCGATATTCTGAACGTCCGTCCTCGTGCGCAGATGCGCGACGAGCCTCCGGTAGGCGGCAGCTTCGAGTTCGACCTGGGTTTTGGGATCGGGTTGGTCGCTCATGTCATGGTCCTTTTCGGACAGCGGGTCTGCGGGAAGCCGGCGCCCTGGGGCGTCGGCGATCAGTCCCTAAGATCGATACGACGCAGCCAGCCGTCAACGATGGAGATGGTGCGACGCGCCCAGTCCGCCTGTCCGGCCGAATCGGCCACGAGATCCTGCCGGTATTCGATCAGGACGTTGGGCAACCCGCGGCTCGTCGCGTGTTGCCACAGGCAATCGCCTTCGAGGCTCCCTTTGTAGGGCTGATTGTCACCGACGATCAGAGCGGTATCCTTCCGGAAGCCGTCGATGAACCACCGGGCCGTCACCTCGTCCCTGTCCCATAGGATGCCGACGTGCCAGGGCCGGGCCACGCCCTTCCAGGACGGGGTGAAGCTGTGGACGGAGAGGATCAGCGGTCGCACGCCGGTGGCGAGGCACTCGCCGATCGTCCGCTCGATAGCATCGTGATAGGGGGCGTAGTAGAGGCCGATCCGTTTCTCGCGTTCGGCCTGATCCAGATGGCGGTTGCCCGGGATGATCGCGCCGTCGGACAGGCGCATGATCATGGTGGGATCGTCACTCCCGCGATTGGGGTCGATCAGCAGCCGCGAGTAGCGCGAGAGCACGGCCGGCGCCCCGAATGCCGCGGCGATGCGCTCCGTGATACCGGCACCGCCGATGTCGTAGGCGATGTGACGCTCGATCTCGGACGGGGGCAGACCGAGCGTGCCGTATCCTGGCGGAAACGCGTTGCTGGCATGATCGCAGATGACGATCAGGCCGAGGTTGGCCCGACCTGGCAGGACGCGAAAACTTTCTGCCTCGACGGCGGCGACCATCGGGGGTTTTGAGACGATCTGGTGCATGACGCGGCTATATAGGCGGAGGCTCGGTCGATGGGAATGGCCGCGTTCACAGATCGCGCTCCCAAACTTCATTCACCATGTCGCAACCGAAATCGCGCGCCGGCTTCGTGGACACGATTTCGAAACCGAGCCGCGCATAGAGCCGGCGTGCCGGCTTGAGAATGTCCTGGGTCCACAGCGTCATGCGCCGGTATCCGGCGGATCGGGCGAAATCCATCGCGCTCGACACGAGTTGCTCGCCGAGCCCGGTGCCGTGTGACGAGGGTTCCACATAGACGAGGCGCAACTTCGCCACGTCGACCGACGCCGGTACGACGAAGGCCGAGCCCAGGATCGCGCCGCTCCGGTCGGCGATCCGCGAACACATGCGGCGGGGATCGAATGCTTCCAGGAACTCGGCCGCGATGCGGGCGACCAGCGCTTCAAAGGTCGCGTCGAAGCCGTATTCCGCATGGTAGAGCACGGCGTGTCTGTGCACGACGAACCCCATGTCTCCGGTCCGGTGGGGACGCAGCCAGACATCGTCCGCCGTGGCGCGTCTCGAGCCGGGTTGCCTTTCCGTCGTCATCGCACTCGCTCAGCTTAAGTGGGCGACGCCTGCCCACGACGTTGCCCGCCGGTGCCAGTATCGCAGATTGGGCGCCCGACCCCGCCCGCGGCAGGTTGCGTCGCCCAAGATCTGACCAAGCCCAATTGGAAACATGGGGCCCCCGTGTTCCTCCTGGGAGCGGCATTCGCTCCGGTGCATGTCGCAGCAGGAGAGCCAATGTCGCGTCCGCAACCGTAGTTCGGATCCGGTTACTGGGAAACGAACGTGGACCCGAATACGCCCCATTCACCGCCGAACCTGGCCATGAAATAGGCTTGTCGCCAGCGTTTCAGGGACCCGCCGTCGTCGTCACGGAGGTCCCAATCGACGGTCGCGACGCATGTATTGGTGCTCAATTCGGTCACCGTCAGCTTCGACCAGCGGCAAGATCGGCAACCCGAGGCATGGTAGCGCTCCAGGGCCTCTCGGTAATAGGTCGCGATGTCATCCCGTGTCGTGAACCCCTTCAGCGACCCGTCTTCCCTGAGTGCAACGCCCGGAGCGACGAACAGCTGGGCGACGCGGTGAGCGTCGAACGTCGCGAAGGCGCGCGCGAAGCGATCGAAAAAGACGGGGATCTGCTCTCGTGTGGGATCGTCCATCGCGGGTTTACCTCCCGTGGGCTCTTCTGGATCACCCTTCGTAGCACCCTGGCCTTGCAAACATTCCGGGGCACTTCGGGGCTTTGCCCTGTCGGCGCCACGGCCTCACGCCGTCGGCGATTTCAGTGCTTTGGGGCCGTTGGCAAAGTACGTCAGACGACATCGGGACGCACCTTTTGCAGGCATGCGAACGAACTTCGGCACAAAAAGAGCAACTCATTGTTTTAAAACAACAATATATAATCTTGAAGCGCAAAAAATCGTTCCGGATGAGGCCCTTCCGAGGTATTATTAAGAGGTGTTCGAATCCTTGTTTCGGAGGGAGCCAAGCATGTTCCATAATTACATAATAACATCGTCTAAGACCAGGATCGACATAACCCGGGTCCGCGATCGCATGGATGACGAGTTGTTCGAGGAGGCGTACCGGGAAACGATCGATGCTCTCTTCTCCCGGCGTCCGACCCTTGTCGATATCTCAGTTGCCGAGCGCATGGGCTTCGGGGCGAGGTACAAGGCCCAACAAACATGGAACAAATATTGCCGCGCTCATAAAGAGAGGTACGGCGTACCATTCGAGCCCGACGTGAACCCGGAGTGGGATCGCTAGTGTTCAGGCTGCGATACTTGGTTCCCCGTGCGTCGTACTCTCGACCAAGTGTCGGACCCACAAAGAACACTGGCAACCTAATGATTCCAGATTAGCTTTTGCACGTGACGTTTGGTTGCGAGCCCAGCCGCGACCGGGAACCAAACGTCAGATTCGCGGCACGAGCGGCACTGGCCGCGCATGCCGCCCGCCCCCGGGCCGGTGGTGTGCGCCCGCCGGGAGTTTCGGCATCACGTCGGACGCGTGCAGGCTCACGGCTGTGCCTGCACGCGTTTGCGCGTCTCCAGCTGCCGTTGTCACCTCGAAACGGCAGGAGCGCAGGAAACGGGTCGTCGCAGGGAGGCTACGAGGCTAGAGTCGGATCCAGATCGACAACCGACTGGAACGCCCCATGACATTCGAAGCCCCAGGCACCGATAGCGGCGTGCTCGCTTCCTCGTCTCCGCGCGACTACGATCAGATCCGCCGCGCCATCGCTTTCCTGTCCGAGCGCTGGGAGGAGCAGCCTTCGCTGGAGCGGCTCGCTGCCCATCTGGACCTGAGCCCAGCGCATACGCAACGGCTGTTCAAACGCTGGTGCGGCCTCTCACCGAAGGAATTCGTGCAAGCCATCACCATCGACCGGGCTCGCGAGTTGCTCACGGATTCGGCAAGCGTTCTGGAGGCGGCCCACGAAGTCGGGCTCTCGGGAGGCGGCCGCCTGCACGATCTGTTCGTGACGCACGAGGCGATGACACCGGGCGACTTCAAGCGGCGGGGAGAGGGCCTGGAGATCGCCTACGGTTTCCATTGGACACCGTTCGGCGAGACGCTCGTTCTTGCCACGCCCCGCGGGCTCGCGGGACTGGCCTTCGTCAACGAAGACAAGGGTGAGACCCGGGCCGAGGCACTGGCGGACATGACGCGGCGCTGGCCCAGGGCCAACTTCGTGGAACGGCCCGAAGCGACCGCCGCGTATGCGGCGCAAGTTTTCGAGCCGGCCGCGTGGTCGCGGGAGCAGCCCGTACGGCTCGTATTGATCGGCACGGATTTCGAGGTCCGCGTCTGGGAGACGCTGCTGCGGATCCCGATGGGGCGCGCGGTGACCTATGGCGACATCGCAAGACACCTCGGCCAGCCCACGGCATCTCGCGCGGTCGGTTCCGCCGTCGGCCGCAATCCCATCTCGTTCGTCGTGCCTTGCCATCGTGTACTGCGCACGGACGGCAATCTCGGCGGCTACCACTGGGGCCTGACGCGCAAGCGTGCCCTGATCGGCTGGGAGACCGGGCGCATGGCCCAGCGCGCAGCCTAATCCGTCGTCAGGACGATCAGGTGGTTCGGCAACTCGTTGGGATCGACGGTCCCGGGAGGAAAGTGCGTCGCCAGATGCTGCCCAATCCGACCGATCGCATTGACGAAACCATCCGCGGCGTGTCCCGTTCGGATAGCTTCCGTGAGATTGTCCACGATACCCTGCCACTCCGATGGGGGCACACGCTCACGAATGCCGGTGTCGGCGAGGATCTCGACATAGCGCTCGGCGACCGAAACGAAGATCAGGACGCCCGTCCGGCCGGCCGTCGTGTGAAGGTTCTGCGCAAGGAACTGCTCGACCGCGCGCCGGTGCGCTCGCGCCTTCTTCATGCCGGCGGGGACCAGGCGCAGCCGAACAGGTTGCCAGGAGAGCAGCAGGGCCAACGTGGCGAACACGACGAGCTGCAACAGATAGATGTACTGGATCGGCCACCACGTCCAATAAATGAGCGGTAGTGGCACCGCGAGTGCTGCAAGCGCGGCCCAGAGAATCGACACATGCGCATAGCTGGAGCTTCGGGCCGTGATCATGGCGACGATTTCGCCCGAGGTGGCCCGCTCCGCGTCCGTGATGGCGGATTGAACGCGCTGGGCCTCGACTTCGTTCACAATGCTCATCGCCGTTCTTTCGTCTTGCAACCGGGGTGCGGCGGCAGCCGCATCCCGGGTTGGCACCGTTACCAGCTTCCAGATGCGCCACCGCCGCCGAAGTCGCCGCCACCACCCGACCACCCCCCGCCACCTCCTCCGCCTCCGGACGGCCAATGCCCCGCGCCGCCCCAACCGCCGGGGCTCACGATGACGCCACGGCCGCGGCGTTTGCGATAGTTCGGATCGGCTCTCGCGCGCTGAACCTCGCGGTACTGCATCCAAGCTATGAAAGCGATGAAGGCCGCGAAGATCAGGAAGGTGACGATCGCCTCGCGCCTGTCGTCCTGCTCCTTGCGGTTCCGGTAGACGGAGAGCCGTTCCTTGACGGCCTCGGCATCGCCCGCGAGCGTGTCGCGGATGTCGCGCACCCCCGCCACGATCCCGCCTGAGAAATCTCCTCGCCGGAACGCGGGAAGGATGACCTTCTCGATGATGAGAGACGACATCAGATCGGTGAGTTGCGGCTCGAGCCGCCGCCCAACCTCGATGCGCACTTTTCGCTCGTTCGGGGCGACGATGAGCAGAACGCCGTTGTCGACGTCGTTTTGACCGATACCCCACGCACGGCCGAGCTTATAGCCGTAGTCCTCGATCGGATATCCCTGCAGCGAGGGGGTCGTCACGACCACGATCTGATCCGACGATTTCGCTTCGTAGGCGCTCAGCAACTCCAGGATCGTCGCGCGATCGTCTGCATTGATCAGGTTGGCCTGATCGACGATGCGGCCCGTGAGAGGCGGAAATTTCGGCTGGGCCTTCGCCTGCGCATGACAGACGATCAGCAGCACCAGGGTGAGCACCACGGTCAGGTGACGCGCCAAGCCTCCCAGCCGGTGAACGACACCGTCCACTCCCGTTCTCTGCCGTCCAGCGGTCGTGCGGAGGGCGCGCGCGGTCATCGCCGGACCGCCGTTACTTCTTCGTGCCGAAATCGACCTTTGGCGTCTTGACCTCCTCAGCCGGGATGTCGAACGTCGCCATATCCTTGGCCGCTGGATAGAGCACCGATTTCCAGATGCGGCCCGGGAAAGTATTGATCTCGGTATTGTACACCCTGACGGCCTCGATGTAGTCGCGCCGCGCTATGGCGATGCGGTTTTCGGTGCCTTCGAGCTGCTGCTGAAGAGCCAGGAAATTGGCGCCCGACTTGATGTCCGGATAGCGTTCGGCAACGACGAGGAGCTGCCTCAACGCGCCGCCCAGCGTCGCCTGCGCCTCCTGGAACTTCCTCATCGCCTCGGGGTTCGTGAGGATGTCGGCGGGCAGCTGCACGCTGGTAGCTTTGGTGCGCGCCTCCGTCACCTGCGTCAGCACGGATTTCTCCTGCTCGGCAAATCCCTTCACGCTCTCCACGAGATTGGGGATGAGGTCGGCGCGGCGCTTGTACTGGTTGAGAACCTCCGACCACTTGGCCTTGGCGTTCTGCTCGTGGCTGGGGATTGCGTTGATGCCGCATCCCGCCAGGACCAGAGCGCCAGCGAGTAGCACCAGGTGCGCGACCGGTCTGAAGAATCGAGAGAGCGACATGAGTGAGCCTCCAATGACGGCCAGCATCGTAACCACGCGGCGCCTGCCGGCACTACCACGGCATCGTTCCAAGCGGGACAGTTGAAACAATTGAAAGAGTATCGCTCACGGCAAGGGCACCTGCAAATGTCCGCCGCCGATCGCAGACGCCAGCGATCGCCGATTCAGCAAGAATCGCGGTTTCTGACCGGTCGATCCCAGGCCTTGGCATATTTCGTGGATCACCACCGGGTCACGGATCGGGTTCCTCCGGGCAGGGCGGGGCCGGGTCGCTTCCAATGAAGGGTCACGAAATGTTCCTGCGCGCTTCCACCGTGCTGGCGGCACTTGCCGTCACGCCGTTCCTCATCGCCGGTGCGGCTCTTGCGGGCGGCTGCGGCCACCATCACAGCGAGTGCTACGAGCGGGTGCGCACGCCCGACGTCTATGCAACGGTTCCGGACCCCGTCCTGGTTCGCCCGGCATACTCCGAGGTCTATCGCACGCCGGCCGTGTACGGCACGATCAGCCGCCGCGTCGAGGTCGCGCCCGCGCGCGCCTACCACAGGTATTCTGCACCGGTCTATGCAACCGTCGCCCGTCGTGTTGTCGTCGTGCCGGGCGGCTATCGCTGGGAGCGGACGGTCGACCGACATGGCCGGGAACGCATGTGCAAGGTCGCGGTCGCCCCCGTGACACGCGTCGTGCACGAGCGCGCCCTGGTCGAGCCCGCACGTCGCGTCACGCATGTCGTGCCCGCCGTCTACCGCGATGTGCAACGGACCGTGGTCATGCGCGAGGCGCAGTCGCACAGGGTCTATCATCCTGCCGTGGTCGGTGTGCGGCATCGCCATGTTCTCGTTCGGCGTGGACATGTGCGCTGGCAGCGCAGCTGGTGAGAACCGCCCGCCTTGTCGATCGTCGTCGCCCGACAAGAAGACCCCGCTGGTGATGCACCGGCGGGATTGCGTTCCGCGCGGGCCCCGTGAAGGGTGGCCTTTGCGCTGTCCGGATCAGTTCCTGTATGGTGCCCGCGAACGTCGCAAGCGACGCCGGCAACCCCAGTGGAGGCGACCCCACGTGTTCTATGAAACCCAAACCAACAAGCACGGCCTGAAGCACGATCCGTTCAAGGCGCTGATGGTGCCGCGGCCGATCGGCTGGATCTCCACGGTCTCCGATGATGGCGTGGCCAACATTGCGCCGTACAGCTTCTTCAACGCCATTGGCGAGCGTCCGCCCTACGTGGTTTTCAGCTCCGCCGGCATGAAAGACAGCCTGCGCAACATAAACCAGAATGGGGAGTTCGTGTGCTCGCTGGCGAACTGGGACCTGCGCTACGAGATGAACGCGACGTCCGCCTCGGTCCCCTACGGCGTCGATGAATTCCCGCTTGCAGGGTTGACGGCCACCGCCTCGAAGCTCGTTAAGCCGCCGCGCGTGAAGGAATCGCCGGCCGCCTTCGAATGCAAGACCTGGAAGGTGATGGATCTTCCTGGTCTCACGCCCGACGCACCATCCACTTACACGATCGTGATCGGTCGCGTGGTTGGCATCTACATCGACGAGAAATACATCAAGGACGGGATCGTCGACACGGGCGCGATGCGGCCCATCGCCCGCCTGGGTTACATGGACTATGGCGTGATCAATCCCGAGAACGTGTTCACGATCAACCGGCCGGAGGTCGGGCCGGACGGCAAGGTCGTAAACATGCGTCCCGAAGGCACTTGGGACGGCAAGTATCGCTGAGCGCGGACAATCCGGTCGGGGACATGAGCAGCAACACCGAAGACACAACCGCAGGCGCCGGCACCGTTCGCGCCTGGGATGTTCCCACGCGCGTGTTCCACTGGCTTCTGGTCGCCAGCGTGCTGGCGGCCTATGTCACCCGGCACTGGGGAGATGCGGACCTGCGCTGGCACACATGGAACGGCTATGCCGTTCTGGTGCTCGTGGTATGGCGGATCCTGTGGGGGTTCGTCGGTTCGTCCACCGCGCGGTTCCGTTCGTTCTTCTACTGGCCCTGGCAAGCGGCCAGCTATGCCATGGACTTTCTGATGCGGCGCCCGCGGCATTTCCTCGGCCATAATCCGCTCGGTGGCAGCGTGGTGTTCGTCATGCTCGGATTGGTCGGCACGATGGGCGTGCTGGGCCTGTTCTCCTACGACGATCACGACGCCAACGCGGGCGGGCCGCTCGCGAGCAAAGTCCCCGATCCCGTTTGGGCGCTGGCGACGAAGCTGCACCTGCAGTTGTTCGATGTGCTCCTCGCCGTCATCGCTCTGCACGTCGTGGCCAATGTCCTCTACCGGTTCTGGAAGGGCGAAAATCTCGTCGCGGCGATGATCACCGGCCGCAAGTCGGCGCAGCCTTACGAGGATCAGCAGGAGGCGCGGCTGGAAAGCCTCGGGCGCGCGCTGCTCTGCCTGATCGCGGCGGTCCTGCTCGTCTTCGGCGGCATCATGACGGCGGGCGGCAGGCTCTGAGCGCAGGTCATTGCACGACCTGGGGCGGCCGACGGAATGACGTGCGCCTTCGGGGCGTGTGGCGCTCCGCCTCTACCGGCCGCGTTGCATGGAGCGGCGGGGTCTGCTTGATCGCGCGCAAGAGTGCGGTACTACCGTGCCCGGCGCGCCGCCATCCCATCCACGGGTGAGACATGAGTTTCGCAAGGTCACAGCGTCCCATGGGCCGCTTTTCGATTTGGCGACGACCGGTCGCCTTGGGACTTTGCGCCGCCGCCTTGGCGATGGGCGCGTCGCTTGCGACCGTCGCACAATCGATCCCCGTGCCGCCGCGCGCGGCCGAGCCCACCAGACAACCGGTCACGCCCACCGCCCGACTCCCCGAACCCGACGCGCCGCCGGCGCCGCAACCGATAACCGTACCGGCCGAGCCTCGGGCGGCGATGGCGTTCGCCGTCCTGGAACGGCACTGCGCACGCTGCCACCAGGGGGGACGTCTCGACCGCGTTGCCCCGTCCGGAGGCTTCGGCAACATCTTGCGGCTCGACGAACTCGCGCGCTCGCCGTGGCTCGTGCGGCCCGGCAATCCCGATGGCTCCCGGCTCTACACCGCGATGGTGCGCGGTCTCATGCCGTTCGACCTGCTCCAGGAGGGCGTGGCGGGCGACGCGCCGTCGCCGGAGGAAATCGCAAGTCTGCGCGAATGGATCACCCACCTTCCCACCGCGGCGCGCAGCTGTCCGGACCGCGAACCGATGACAGGCTCCAAGATCGCCGAGGCGATCGCTTCCGTCGTCGAGCAGGCCGGTCCCGCCGCCCCGCGCCTGCGTTTCGTTTCGCTCGCGCATCTCTACAACTCCTGCGACAGCGACGCGGAGATGGTCGGCTGGCGGCAAGCGATCCGGTCCCTCGTAAACAGCCTGAGCTGGCGCGATCAGGCTGTTCCCGTGTTGCCCATCGATCCGGCCCGCACGATCCTAAAGGTGGATCTCGGTGATATCGGATGGGTGAAAGGACATTGGGAACGCATCCTGCAATCGGGCGCGAATCCCATGTTCCGGGCTATTCCACTTCCCCCAGCGACGCTCGACAAGCTCGACGCGACGATACCCGTCGTCCGGGGCGACTGGCTGGTCGACGTGGTTCTGCAGGCGCCTCTCTATTACGAGCTGATGGGCCTGCCGGAGCTCGGCACGGAGATCGACAAGATCCTCCAGATCGACGCTGAAGGACTGCGACGCAGCGCCAGGGCCGTTCGCAGCACGATACGCCCTTCCGAGTTCTCTGATGCGGGCCGTCTCGTCGAACGTCTGGAAAGCCCCAAGAGCACGTTATGGCTGGGCTATACCGCGGCGCTTCGACCCGGCGGGCGCGAACCGGCGGATCCCGCTCCGCTCCAGGCCCTGCCCCCGCACGATGCGGCCCTCGGCCTCTTCACGCTGCCAAACGGCCTGCCGGGCTTCTACATCGCGGGGCCGCGCTCGCAACGCCTCGATCGCGTCCCACCTGCGGTGCAACGCCCATCGAGCGGTCCGACTAAGGGCGTGCGCGCGGCGTTGGGCTGCTTCTCGTGTCATGCAGGCGGACCGCTCCTTCCGGTCAAGTCGAACTCTGCCGTCGCAGGGATCAACGCCCTGATCGCTTCGGATCGAGCGCGGATCGCTCAGGCGCAGACGCGCGCGGGACTGTTTGCGGGCATGACGATGGACGGCGTGGCGCCGGTCGCCGCACTGGCGCGGCGGTTCGCAGCCCCGCTCGATGCGCACCGGGCAGCCGCCGAGTTGGAAGCCGACAAGCCTGGGCTCCTCGGCTTGGCGCAAGCGGCGGACAGCCAAACGGCCCTGCTGGCTCGACGCCTGTCGCAGGGCGACGTCTCGCGGGCGCAGTTCGAGCGCGCCGCGCCGCGATTGCTGACGGCGCTGGGCGCCAAGGCTTTGCAACCCACGCCCGACGCAGCGGTCTATCCGGAGGAACGCGACAGCGATGCCGCTGCCGTGCTGGAGGTCGTCACCGACAAACCCTCCTATAAGAAGGGCGATCCGGTCGTCATCACGGTGACCACGAATGCCGATTGTCACCTCACGCTCGTCAACATCGACCGCAGCGGGCGCGGGACCGTTATTTTCCCGAGCGACTTCGAGCAGAACAATCTGTTGGTCGCGGAGCGCGAGTTGCGGGTGCCGCGTGCCGGTGCCCCCTATCGGTTCCGGGCCGGCGAGCCAGGACGCGAAACGATCGTGGCCAATTGCAGCCCGTCCGCGCAGCCGATCGACGGCATCACACATGATTTTGAACGCCAGCGATTCACGGATCTCGGCAACTACGCCACCTTCTTGACCCAGGCGCTGCAGAAGCAGCAGGCTGACCGGCCGAAACAGCCAGCGCCCAAGGCCGGTTCGCGCGGCGGGTGGCGTGGGCCCGCCAAAGCGACGGCCGCCGGCGTCAACCGCGCCGTCCTGCCGGAGGAAATCGCACGTACGGCGATCACGTTCGAAGTGCGCTAGAGACATGCGGGATCGCCTCCGGAGGCCCGCTCGTGTAGACGGGCGCGAGCAGTCCGGAACAAGCCGACACGCGTTGGACGCGAAGGATACCGAATGAGCCCCCATCGAGGACGCGGCCGTGAACCCGATGCCGCGCGTGCCGAAACCGCACCGAAGGAACTGGACAGCCAGGTCCGTGCCCTGAGAGCGCTGGCGCCCTACATCTGGCCGCACGATCGCCCCGATCTCAAGCGAACGGTGATCCTGTCGCTCGTGCTGATGGTGCTGGCCAAGCTCGTCACGATCGCGATGCCCTTCACGTTCAAATGGGCAACGGACGCGCTGGTGGCTGCGGCCGGCGGCAAGCTGCCGGACTTGACGACCTGGAGTTGGCTGCTCGGCGCGCCGATCGCTGCAACCCTGATCTACGGCGCGACCCGCATCGCCATGGTCGTGCTGACGCAGACGCGCGAGGGCCTTTTCGCCAAGGTCGCCATGCATGCGGTGCGCAAGCTGGCGTTGTCCACCTTCGAGCACATGCACCAGCTGTCGCTGCGCTTTCATCTGGAGCGCAAGACGGGCGGACTGACCCGGGTACTCGAGCGCGGCCGGACGGGAATCGAGAACATCACGCGCATGACGTTGATGACGCTCATCCCGACCATTCTGGAATTCGCGCTGGTGCTGGTGGTGCTCGCGATCGAATTCGACTGGCGCTACGTCGTCGTCGTGCTTGCGATGATCGCCACCTATCTCTACTTCACCATCCGCGCGACGGAATGGCGCGTGCAGATCCGGCGTAGCATGAACGAGAGCGACACGGACGCCAACACCAAAGCCGTGGACAGCCTTCTCAACTACGAAACCGTGAAGTACTTCGGAGCCGAGCAGCGCGAGGCGCAGCGCTACGACGCGTCCATGGGCCTCTATGAGCGCGCCTCGATCAAGACCTACACGTCGCTCGCCGTGCTCAACACCGGTCAAGCGATCATTTTCACTATTGCGATGACGCTGTGCATGGCGATGGCCGCACAATCCGTCATGCGCGGGGAGAGCAGCGTGGGCCAGTTCATCATGGTCAACGCGCTGATGCTGCAACTCTTCATTCCTCTCAATTTCATGGGAATGGTCTACCGCGAGATCAAGCAGGGAATCACGGACATCGAACGCATGCTCGACATTCTCGAGCAGGCGCCGGAAGTCGCCGACAAGCCCGGCGCACGTCCGCTGGAGGTCAAGGGCGGCACGATCCGTTTCGAGAACGTCGCCTTCCACTACGAGCCGGACCGGCCCATCCTCAGCGGGCTGTCGTTCGAGGTTCCGGCCGGAAAGATGGTCGCGATCGTCGGACCATCGGGTGCGGGAAAATCCACGATCAGTCGCATTCTGCTGCGCTTCTACGACGTGGCCGGCGGTCGCGTGACCATCGATGGTCAGGATCTGCGCGAGGTCACGCAAGCGAGCGTGCGCGCGGCCATCGGCGTCGTGCCGCAGGACACGGTGCTCTTCAACGATACGATCCTCTACAATATCCGTTATGGCAGACCCGACGCGACCGATGCCGAGATCGAGGAAGCCGCGCGCCTCGCCCAGATCGACGCTTTCATCCGCACTTTGCCGGAAGGTTATGGTGCCATGGTGGGCGAGCGTGGCTTGAAACTGTCGGGAGGCGAGAAGCAGCGCGTCGCCATTGCACGCACGATCCTCAAGAGCCCGCCGATCCTGATGCTCGACGAGGCGACCAGCGCGCTCGACAGCCACACCGAGAAAGAGATCCAGGACGCTCTGGACCGTATTTCGAAGAACCGCACGACCCTCGTCATCGCACACCGGCTTTCGACGATCATCGCCGCCGACAACATCCTCGTCATGGAGAAGGGGCGGCTCGTGGAGCAGGGCACGCACGGCGAGTTGATGGCCAAGGATGGTCTGTACGCCTCGCTGTGGAACCGCCAGCGGCAGGCGGAGGCCGCGCGCGAGAGCCTCGCCCGAGCCCTCGAGGAGGAGAAGCGTCTCGAAGGCGAGAAGATCAAGACCGGCCGGTTCGCATCAGAGGATACATCGGCTTGATTGCCGCGCGGGTAGGGAAGTAGGCTCGGCGAGCGTCCGCTCTCTGCCCCAGAAAGGCGACCCATGTCCGGTGCGATCACGATCGATGGGATGCAGCCGTCCGATCATGAAGCCGTGCGTGCGATCTACCAGGAAGGGCTGTCGAGCGGCATCGCGGCCTTCATGCAGACCGCGCCCGATTGGGCACGCTGGGACACGGCCCATCTGGACGTTGGTCGTCTCGTCGCCCGCGATGGCGGCAACATCGTGGGATGGGTTGCCCTGAGCCGGGTTGCCGACAGTTGAGGGGCGGCCGGCATCGCTGAGGTCAGCGTATATGTGACGGGGGCAGCAAGGGGAAAAGGTGTCGGCACGCGTTTGCTCGCGGGCGCCGTGGCGGCATCGGAGGCCGCCGGATATTGGACCGTTCAAGCCCAGATCATGGCAGCCAACACGGCCAGTCGCGCGCTTCATCTCAAGGCGGGCTTCCGGGAAGTCGGCATCCGTGAGCGCTTGGGACACATCGGCGGTGTCTGGCACGACGTGCATATCTACGAGCGCCGCAGCAGGGTGACGGGCGGGCCGGGGTTGCCGACCCGTTCCTGCGGATGAGCGCGGCTGGGAACACGAATTATCCATTCCCGTCTGTCATCCTGTCAGATATCCGAGCCGCCATTCCCTTGCTGCGAGCGCCCAGTCCGTGAGTATTCCGCCGCGACCACCACGAGAACCGCAGCCAGCCCCGGGCAAGCCATGGGCGCATTATCTGGCACGTCTGGGTTTCTATTGGAGCCTGCGTGCCGTGCGGCTCGCAGGGCACGTGGCGAGCGTGGCGCTGCAACTCCTGCTGGCCCTCGTCGTCATCTTCGAGGAGTGGGGCTGGCAGCCACTGGCCCGTCTCGCAGCGCATATCGCTCGGTGGCAGCCCATAGCTCGCATCGAAGCCGTCATCGTGCGCCTGCCGCCCTATCCCGCGCTCCTCGTCTTCGCGGCGCCCACCGCCCTACTCTTCCCGCTGAAGCTGGCCTCGCTCTGGCTCGTCGCCAACGGCCATGTGGTCTGGGCGACCTTCCTTTTCGTCTTCGCGAAGGTCGCGGGTACGGCGTTCCTCGCGCGCATCTTCCAGCTGACGCAACCGGCGCTCATGCAACTGACGTGGTTCGCGCGGCTCTACGGCATCTTCATGCCCTGGAAGGAGGAGATGCTGGCGCGCCTGCGCGCCTCGCGGCCCTGGCGGATCGGCCGTGTGGTCAAATCCCGGATCAAGAAAGCCGTGCGCGCTGCGTGGCTGGGCTGGCGACCCGGCGTCGCGCCGCTGCTGATGCGCCTGCGTTCGCTCTTAGGGCGCTGAGCGCGGCTCAATCCGTCACGAATTCGTCGCGCCGGTAGCCCTGAAGGTAGAGCAGGGCGGTGAGATCGCCGTGTGTGATGCCCGCGTGCGCTTCGGCCGCGACCACCGGCTTGGCGCGGTAGGCAACGCCCAGCCCCGCAGCTTTGATCATGGCGAGGTCATTGGCGCCGTCGCCGACGGCCAGCGTCAGGGGAGCAGCGAGCCCGTTTCGCGCCGCAAGCTCCTGCAGTGTCGCAAGCTTCGCTGCTTTTCCGAGAACCGGCCCCACGACCCCGCCCGTCAACCGGCCCTCCGCCATCTCCAGGATGTTCGCACGCGTTTCATCGAAGCCCACACGTTCCATCACCCGCGTCGTGAAGAACGTGAAGCCACCCGAGACGAGCGCCGTATAGGCGCCGTGCGTCCGCATCGTCCGCACCAGGGTGCGCGCCCCCGGCATCAGCGTGACACGCTCCAGATAGACCTTTTGCAGGTCGTCCTCGCCGATCCCCGCGAGTAGCCCGAGCCGCTCGCGCAACGCCTGCTCGAATTCCAACTCGCCGCGCATCGCGCGCTCGGTGATGGCGGCGATCTGGGCCTTCAAGCCCAGAACGTCCGCCATCTCGTCGATGCACTCCTGTTCGATGATGGTCGAATCCATGTCGGCCACGAGCAGACGCTTGCGTCGGTAGGCGATGTCGTCGTCGACGACGTTGACATCCACGGGGAGCGTGCCCAAAGCAGCCTGCGCCGCTCGCCGTAACGCCTCCCGGTCGATGTCATCAGGCGCGGCGAGAAGGAAATCCCACGCTTCTCGTTCCCCGAGTTCCCGCCGGTCGAGAATCTCGTACCCGGCCAGCGCCGTCTCGACATCCCTGATGCGGGCGGGTGTCAGAAGGCCACTGCGGGGGGGCGCGGTGAGAACGAGGGCATGGCAGGTCGTCTGGGGCATGGGGCTGGTCTCTCGCGGATCTGCCTCGCGACATAGGCGAGCACAGACCGGGGAGCAACCCCGCTGTGCCCCCGCGCGATCGCGGGCAGCAGGCGCGGCACTTTGCCCTCGGTTCATCATTTCCGTTCGGGAGCGGCGGCCTCCGCTTTGCCTCAGCGCCCGCCTCGGGTAAATACGCGCCCGAGAACCGCCAACGCCAACCCCTTGCTCTGGAGCCTCCCATGACCGCCATCGTCGACATCATCGGCCGCGAGATCCTCGACTCGCGCGGCAACCCGACCGTGGAAGTCGACGTCGTCCTCGAGGACGGCGCCATGGGGCGGGCCGCCGTGCCGTCCGGAGCCTCGACGGGCGCCCACGAGGCGGTGGAATTGCGTGACGGCGACAAGTCGCGTTTCGGCGGCAAGGGCGTGCAGAAGGCCGTCGACGCGGTCAACGGCGAGATCTTCGACGCCATCTCGGGCATGGATGCCGAGGACCAGCGCCGCATCGATCATGCCCTGCTGGCCCTCGACGGCACGCGCAACAAGAGCCGGCTGGGCGCCAATGCCATACTCGGTGTCTCGATGGCTGTCGCCAAGGCCGCAGCTCTCACCCGCGACCTGCCGCTCTATCGCTATATCGGTGGCGCCCACGCCCATGTGCTGCCCGTGCCGATGATGAATATCGTCAACGGTGGCGCCCACGCCGATAATCCCATCGACATCCAGGAATTCATGATCATGCCGGTCGGCGCACCGACATGCCGGGATGCCATCCGTGTTGGTTCCGAAATCTTCCAGACCTTGAAGAAGGCACTCTCGGAAGCGGGCCACGGCACGAACGTCGGCGACGAAGGCGGCTTCGCTCCCAACCTCAAGAGTGCCGACGAAGCGCTGGGCTTCATCATGAAGTCCATCGAGAAGGCCGGCTACAAGCCGGGCGTCGATGTGATGCTGGCGCTCGATTGCGCGGCGACGGAATTCTACAAGGACGGCAAGTACGAATTGGAGGGCGAAGGTAAGTCGCTCGATGGCGCGGCGATGGCCGGCTACCTTGCCGATCTCGTAGCGCGCTATCCCATCATCTCGATCGAGGACGGGATGTCGGAGGACGACTGGGCGGGCTGGAAGGCGCTCACCGAGTTGATCGGCGAGAAGTGCCAACTCGTCGGCGACGACCTCTTCGTCACCAATACCGAGCGGTTGTCGCGCGGCATCGCAGAGGGCATTGCGAACTCGATCCTGGTGAAGGTCAATCAGATCGGCTCGCTGACCGAGACGCTGGAAGCCGTCGATATGGCCCATCGCGCGCGCTATACGGCGGTCATGTCGCACCGCTCGGGCGAGACGGAGGATGCCACGATCGCCGATCTGGCGGTGGCGACCAATTGCGGGCAGATCAAGACGGGCTCGCTATCGCGGTCGGACCGGCTCGCCAAGTACAACCAGCTGATCCGCATCGAGGAGCAGCTGGGGGACATCGCCCGCTATGCGGGCAGGTCGATCCTGCGGGGGGCTCCTGCACGGAGATGATCCCGACACGGAACAATCCTTTACTCGAGCTTAACCGGGCCGGGCTATAACAGCATCGTTACCGGTTGAACTCAGAGTGTCTTCCGTCAGTGCCGCGTTCCCTTCGACATGATGGCCCCCGACGCCCAAGACGACGCAGTCCTGTGTTGCTTGTGTGTTTATGTCTTACGGCGTACTTCGGCTATCACGCGATCCAAGGCAGGCACGGTCTCGAGGCGCGTTCCAGACTCATCGATCGCTCCGCACAGCTGGAGCGGGAGATTGGAGCCCTCGAGATCGTGCGGTCTCGCCTCCAGCGAGAAGTCGCGCTCCTGGACGAGCGTTCTCCCAACCCCGACTACATCGATGAATTGGCACGCGAGGAGCTGGGCTTCGCCTTGCCCGGTGATCGTCTGATCATCGAGCGTCCCGTCGGTGCCCGGTCGCGCTGACGGCGCAATCGCCAAGTGCGGCGGGCGCGTGCACTTTGCATGCCGCGTCCAATCTCTTGCCGCGGTTGGATCACCTGTGCTGGGACTGGCATCGAAGTGCCCCCTCGTGTAGGGTCGGCGCCGAAACAACACCGTTC
>VFQT010000479.1_pt1 | contig 58345 bp, 58 predicted proteins | sample 3512381 | NCBI WGS metagenome assembly VFQT01 (sample SAMN10412376, study PRJNA504923) | tailings metagenome | isolation source: Relicate 2 Philex TSF3 active mining site | place: Philippines: Tuba, Benguet | collected 2017-08-29
CCCATCAGGCGAAAGAGTTTTTCTCGGATCAACTCAGCTGACAGAAACCGAACACTCTTGTCGGTGACCGTCTCCTCGTCGACCAAGGGATCTTGCTCGGGCAACTGCTCGGCCAGGGCATCGGCCAGGGCATCGAGCTGAAAACTTCGCTTGGCCGAGACCGGCACCAGGGCCGCAAAAGTCCGCTGCTGGCTGAGTCGCTTGGCCAGTTCAAAGGCCTTAGCCTTGTCAGCATCGGCCTTGAACAGGTCCACCTTGTTCAGGGCCACCACCACGGGCAGATCGGAGGGCAGCATCTGAAGGACCCGTTCATCCTCTGGGGTCAGCCGATCCGACTCAATGACCCACAGGATGGCATCTACGTCGCCAAAGGCCGAGACGGCCGCCTTGTTCAGTTGACGATTCAGAGCCGCCTGATGACTGTGCTGAATACCCGGTGTGTCGACAAACAGAATCTGATGCCGATCCACGGTGCGAACCCCCAGAATCTGGTGACGGGTGGTCTGGGCCTTCTTAGAGGTGATCGAGATGTTGGCCCCGATCAAGGCATTGAGCAGACTGGATTTGCCGACGTTTGGCCGACCGACAATGGCCACGGTGCCGCAGCGATGGGCTGAGGTCACTTAAGACTTCTCGGCAGAGGACTTCGAGGACGTCACCGATGCGCCTGACTCGGGCTGATCGGCCACCGAAAAAGCAAGCTTGGCCTGCGGGGCGGGTTCGGCTGACTTGCGAGACCGACGACGTTTTTTAGGCGCCTCAGACAGGGCCTGCTGGGCGGCCTCGAAGGCTTTGGTGGCCGCAGCCTGCTCGGCAGCCCGCCGGGAGGCCCCATTGCCCAAGACGGTGATGTTGAGCTTGAGCAGGCTGCACTCCACCTCAAACATTTGATTGTGAGCAGCACCACTGGTGGCCACCACTTGGTAGGCTGGCAGGGGCAGTCCATGGCCCTGCAGGAATTCTTGCAGCAGGGTCTTGGCGTCTTTGCCCAAGGTTCTGGGATCCACCTGCTTCAGAATGGGGCTGTAGAGACCATCGATGACCCTGGCGGCGGCATCAAAACCACCGTCCAAAAAAATGGCGCCAAACAGAGCCTCTAACGAATCGGCCAGGATCGAAGGGCGCCTAAGGCCACCGCTCTTGAGCTCGCCCTCACCCAGGTGAAGGTGCTGATGCAACGAGAGCGTCTGGGCAATGTCATGGAGCGCCTGCTGACGAACCAGGCTGGACCGAACCCGGCTCAGGTCCCCCTCATCAAAACCGGACAACTCACGATAGAGCAGACCAGCGACGGCCAGGTTCAAGACACTGTCCCCCAGAAACTCCAGGCGCTCGTTGTGCTGGGCGCTGTGGCTACGGTGGGTTAAGGCCAGTCGACGCAGATCCGGGTTCTGAAACCGATAGCCCAGCTTGGTCTCGAGATCGGTCACGCTCACTCAAAAAATCCCAGCCGTGAGAACTGACCCGAGAAGATCTCGTCGGCATTGAACCAAATCAAGAAGGCCTGGCCGACCAGGTTTCGCTCCGGGACAAAGCCCCAGATGCGGCTGTCGGCAGAGTTGTCGCGGTTGTCGCCCATGACGAAATAATGCCCTGCGGGAACCGTGCAGCGCATCCCCCCGAAAACCCGCTCGCAGTTTTCACGATATGGAAAAGCCTCGGCCAGCAGGAAGTCTCCTGCCCCGGGGTCGTTCAGGCTGGTGTAGGTCTTGCCGCCCACGGTCTCTTGAAAGGCCAAGGCCGGCGCGGTGGCCCCAGCGTTCAAGAACCCGCCAAGCGGCTTTTTCTCAATGGGCTGACCATTGACCGTGATCTGCTTGTTGATATAACTCACCGTGTCCCCCGGCAGGCCAATCACTCGCTTGATGTAGTCCACGGACTCATCTTTAGGGTAGCGAAAGACCATGACATCGCCGCGCTGAGGCAGGCCGGTGTCAAACACCTTTTTGTGGACAACCGGTAGGCGAACCCCATAGCTGTATTTCTTGACCAGAATCAGATCCCCAATCCGCAGGGTGGGAATCATAGAGCCAGAGGGGATGTTGAACGGCTCGAACAAAAAGGAGCGAACAAAAAACACCAGGAACAACACCGGGAACAGACCTGCCGTGTATTCCAACCAGAGGGGCTGGGCCGCCTCGGCGCCCCGCTGTTTGCGCCAGACCAGCCGATCGACAAGCCACAAGACCCCCGTGAACAGACAGGCCATGGCCAGAATCAGAGCAAAGTTCATCAGTCGTCCACCTTCAGAATGGCCAGGAAGGCCTCTTGAGGAATTTCAACACTACCCACCTGTTTCATGCGCTTCTTACCGGCCTTTTGTTTTTCCAGCAGCTTGCGTTTGCGACTGATGTCGCCGCCGTAGCACTTGGCCAGCACGTTCTTGCGAAGGGCCTTGACGTTCTCTCGAGCCAAGATGTTGACCCCGATGGCCGCCTGAATGGCCACATCAAACATCTGTCTTGGAATGAGTTCGCGCAGCTTGGCCACCAACTCACGTCCGCGATGCTGGGCATTGGCCCGGTGAACAATAACCGACAGCGTGTCGACACGTTCACCGTTGATCAAAATGTCCATCTTGACCACATCGGAGGCCCGGTACTCCTTGAACTCGTAATCCATCGAGGCATAACCCCGGGAGATCGACTTCAGCTTGTCAAAGAAATCCAGCACGATCTCGTTCATGGGGATTTCATAGGTCAGGTTGACCTGTCGACCGTGGTAGTTCATGTTGGTCTGGGATCCGCGCTTGCCATTGCAGAGGGTCATGACCACACCCACATAGTCCTGCGGCATGAACAAGGTGACCGTGACAATGGGCTCGCGAATCTCCTCGATGCGAACGGGGTCGGGCATCTTGGACGGGTTGTCGACATCGATCAGGCTCCCGTCCTTCATGAGCACCTGATAGACCACGGTGGGTGCAGTGGTGATCAGGTCAATGTCGTATTCCCGCTCGAGCCGCTCCTGGACGATGTCCATGTGCAGCAGACCCAGAAAACCGCAGCGGAATCCAAAGCCCAAGGCCTGCGAGACCTCGGGCTCGAACTGCAAGGCCGCATCGTTGAGCTGAAGCTTTTCCAGGGCGTCTCGCATGATGTCGTACTCGCTGGACTCGACCGGATACAGGCCAGCAAAGACCTGAGGCTTGACCTCTTTGAAACCCGGCAGGGGGCTGCTCGCCGGGCGTCCGGCCAAGGTCACCGTGTCACCCACCTTGGCGGCCTTGAGCTCTTTGATGCCTGTGATGATGAAGCCCACCTCGCCAGCGCTGAGCTGATCGCGGGCCACCGACTTGGGCGTGAAGACCCCCAGTTGCTCCACTGGGTGCGTGGTGCCCGTCGCCATGAGCAGCACCTTGTCACGCGTGTTGAGGGTGCCATTGACCACGCGAACCAGCATGACCACACCGACGTAGTTGTCGAACCAGGAGTCGATGATCAGCGCCTGCAAGGGCGCCTCTGGGTCACCTTTGGGTGCGGGCACCTTGGCCACAATCATCTCAAGGATGTCGCGAACCCCCTCGCCTGTCTTGGCGCTGGCCCGAATCGCGTCGCTGGCCTCAATGCCAATGACATCCTCGATCTCGGCAATGGCCTGCTCTGGGTTGGCCGCCGGCAGATCGATCTTGTTGAGAACCGGACAGACCTCGACACCAAGCTCGATGGCGGTATAACAGTTGGCCACCGTCTGGGCCTCGACGCCTTGTGAGGCATCCACCACCAGCAAAGCGCCCTCGCAGGCGGAGAGGGATCGGCTTACCTCATAGGAGAAGTCGACGTGACCCGGCGTGTCGATCAGATTGAACTGGTAGCGCTGGCCATCCAGCGCGATGTAGCTGAGGGCTGCGGTCTGGGCCTTGATGGTGATGCCACGCTCGCGCTCCAGATCCATGGAATCCAGCACCTGGGCTTCCATCTCGCGATCTGACAGACCACCGCAGAGCTGGATGATGCGATCAGCCAGCGTGCTCTTGCCGTGGTCAATGTGGGCAATGATGGAAAAATTTCGGATGTGCTGCAAACAACCACTCTCTTCCTAAAAAAAGAAGCCTGGGCATGACCCAGGCTTCGATGATTCAGACAGCTGACCCTAGGGTTTAACGGGTATGAACAACACCCCATCGCCGCGACGCACCAACATGACCACGGTCTTCTTGCGGTCCAGGCGACCAATCAGGCTCTGCAGCTGTCCAGCCGAGGAGACCTGAGCGTTGTTCACAGACAGAATGATATCTCCCTGACGCAATCCCGCCCGTTCAGCCGGTCCCTTGGCTCCCACGACGCGCACACCCGCCTTGATCTTGAGTTCGTTGCGCTGGGCATCGCTCAGGTCTGCAACAGCCAGGCCAAGCCAGTCCACGCTGGCGGAGGGACCCGATTTCGGCGTTGCAGCAGCGGCGGTGGTCGTGGGTTCGGGCTTGATTTCGTCCACCGTCACCTTGAGGGTCGTCTCGCTGCCGCGCCGCCAGACCTTGAGTTCGGCCTGACTGCCTGGCTTGGTGTTGCCCACCAGCCTGGGCAGGTCCGACACCCGGTTCACCGGCTTGCCGGCAAAGCCCAGGACAATGTCTCCCGGCTCGACGCCCGCCTTGGCTGCTGGGCCACCGGCCTCGACATTGCGAACCAGCGCACCCTTGGCCGAGGGAAGTCCCAGGGCGTCGGCGACGTCTTTGTTGACCTCGTCGATGGCCACGCCGATTCGACCGCGAATCACCCGGCCGCTGGCCCGCAGCTGATCCGCTACACGCTTGGCCTCGTCGATGGGAATCGCAAACGAAATGCCCATGAAGCCGCCGGTGCGGCTGTAGATCTGGGAGTTGATGCCGATGACTTCGCCATTGAGATTGAGCAGAGGACCGCCCGAGTTACCAGGGTTCACCGCCACATCGGTCTGGATAAAGGGCAGGTAGTCGCCCGTGTCTCGGCCCTTGGCGCTCACAATGCCGGCCGTGACCGTGTTCTCAAGGCCAAACGGCGAGCCGATGGCCAAGACCCATTCACCCACCTTGATCTGGTCTGGATTGCCAAAGGTCAGGGTGGGCAGTCCCTTGGCCTCGATCTTGAGCAGGGCCACATCGGTGCGCTGATCAGAGCCAATGATCTTGGCCTTGAACTCACGCTTGTCCGTGAGGGTGACCAGGACCTCGTCTGCGCCCTCCACCACATGATGATTGGACAGCAGATAACCATCCTGGGAAATGATGAAGCCAGACCCGACACCACGGGGCCGGGGCTCAGACGGTTCCTGCTCTTTCGGACCTTGACGCGGACCAAAGCCAGGGTGCCCTGGGGGCCCGAAGCGTTTAAAGAATTCAAAGAAGGGATCGTTCTCGTCAAAAGGCATGCCCTGGCTGCCCCGCTCCGACTCGCGAGACAGGGTACGGATGTTGACCACCGCAGGACCAGCCTTTTCGATCAGACCCGTGAAATCTGGCAGACCCCGGTTCGCTGCCGACTGGGCCGCAGCCGCATTCGGCATGAGCGCAGAGCCAAGGGTCAGGCCGACTGTGAGGCTGAGGGTCAGCAGGCCAGTGGCTGCTGCCAAACCAAAACGACGAACCCAGCTCTGTTCAGCCAGAGCAATCAGTCTGTTCATGAGGACCACCTATTGAGTCGTAACCGTTGAGAGGGGAAATGCTTTGGCCAGTGTGACCACCGTGACCGGGGGGAGTTCACCCATGACCGTGACCAGCCACTCGCCGTGCTGATGACTGGCCATGCTGAGTGCCCCACGCTGACGGGTGTTGAGATCCTCGGCTGAGCCTTTGCGTCGCTCAATGAAGACCGAGGCATTGGCCAGCCCGTCAGAGACCACAATTTGACGCATGCCATCCGGCTTGTGACGCATCTGGGCAATCACCTCAAACCCAGCCACGGGCAACGCAAGGGGCTTGGGTGAGTCCATCCGCTCAACGGAGGCCACCTGGGTCTTCCAGCCGGTTTCGTTGGCGTACTTGGAGACCACATTAGGGGCGGCCCGGTGGCCCACACGGAGTTCGGAGAAGACCTGCTCCTCCAAGACCTCACCAGAATGACTGAGTTGCTGCAGCTTAAGCATGAGGCGCTCGTGACGCTGAACCCAGCACCGCACGGGCCACCGCTTGTCGTCTAGAGGCTCTAGGGTCACCAATTCGGTATCGAATCCAGCCACCCGAGTGCCCTGGCTGACAGAGACCCGGTAATAGCGAGACAACTGCTGGGCAGACTGCAGCGACAGCATGGGGAAGTCGGCCCTGACGGGCGTGCCAGTCTGAACCTTGATGGTCTTGGCGGCCGGCAGGTAGGCGCGCAACTCCTTGGGCTGTCGCACCACCTCTCGCGGATCGCCGTCAAGGGACTCGATGCGAATGACCGGCCCAGCAGGCTGGACCTGCTGGTGGATCTTGGCCATGTAGACCCCCTGAACGCCAGAGGTCTGTTGGTGAATGTAGGTGCCGGTAAAACTGAGTCGTTGAGCGGCCTGATTGAGCTGGTCAATCAGAGCCAAACCTGGCTGAGGCAACTGGGGGGCGTTTGCAGCCGGAGCAGCCGGAGCAGCAGAGGGACTGGCCACACTCTGGCCACCAGCCGAACCGCCGGTGGACTGGGCCAGCGCCAGCACCGGCAACGCGGCTGCGGTCCCCGCCAGTGCCAGGGTGAACAAACGGCCCGACAACCCGGTCATCAACGCTCCCCGGCCACGCGAAGACGAACCGCCATGCTGCCATGGGCATCGAGCATTTCTCGGGTCTTGGGATCGGCCCAAGAGGCCACGGGCACCAGCGATGCGCCACTGACTGGCCCGCCCACCGTGCTGCCGTTTGAAGTCACGGCAGCAGGGGCAGAATTGGTCTGACCGGCCGAGGCCACCAGGCTCTGCTCGGGCGTCACCAGTTGCCACATGGCCATGGAGACAAAACCCACCGCGGCCACCGAGGCTGCCAAAGCGCCCAGTCGGAAGACCTGCCGGCCCTTTTGGAACCGCTCGCTGTGGGCGCTGCTGTTGTTGCGAGCTGCGCCCATGTAGACCGGCTCTTGCTGAATGGCCTTGGCGATTCGCTCTGACAAGACCGCATCACTGAGACGAGGGGTGAGGCCCTTGAGAACATCGGAAATCAAGACATAGTCGTCAAACTGACGGGCCGACTCAGAGCCTTCCTGGCGGATCGCCTTGACCACATGCCCAACCCGGGGGGGTTCGAGCTCGCCGTCAAAGAACCGAGACAGCTGTTCGCCGCGTTCCGGGAGAGCGGCTGACGGGTTCTGGGGTTGCGTAGCGGGATGGTTCTGGGGGGGCTGGGTGTGTGCCATGGGTTCTACCAACGTCGATCTTGGGGGGTATCTAGGAGTGGGCGGAGCTGCTCGGCAATGGCCTCGCGTGCCCTAAAAATGCGAGACCGAACCGTACCAATGGGGCAGTTCATGGCTTCGGCGATCTCCTCATAACTCAGTCCTTCTATTTCACGCAGCGTGACGGCCGTGCGGAGGTCTTGTGGCAGAGCCTCGATCGCCCGGTTCACGGTTTCGGCGATCTGGCGGCTTAAAAGTTCCGCTTCCGGCGTGTGGTTGTCTGATACGACATCCTCCCGGCCAAAAGATTCCCCGTCCTCGTCCTCTGAGAGGGTGTCCGACAGGGGGATAGGGCGGCGGCCTTGGGCCACCAGGTAATTCTTGGCGGTATTGACGGCGATGCGATAGAGCCAGGTGTAGAAGGCACTGTCACCCCGAAACTGAGGGAGTGCTCGATAGGCCTTGATAAAGGCCTCCTGGGCCACATCCTCGACCTCGGATGGATCCCGAACCAGCCTGGAGATCAGTCGAACAACCTTGCGCTCGTATTTCCGGACCAACAGGTTAAAGGCCTGCTGGTCGCCTGATTTGACCCGATCAACCAGCAGCTGATCAGCATCGCGCTCGGACAATCGGATTCCTTAGACGCGTTTGAAGACCAGCGTACCGTTGGTCCCACCAAAGCCAAAGTTGTTCTTGACGGCCACCTCGGTCTTCAGGTCCCGGGCCGTGTTGGCGCAATAGTCCAAGTCACACTCTGGATCCTGGTTGATCAGGTTGATGGTGGGCGGACTGACCTGGTGATGCAACGCCAGGGTGGTGAAGACGGCCTCTAGGCCCCCGGCTCCGCCCAACAGGTGTCCGGTCATGGACTTGGTCGAGTTCACGACCACCTTCTTGGCATGAGCGCCGAGAGCAGCCTTGATGGCCTCGGTCTCGTTCTTGTCACCCAAGGGCGTCGAGGTGCCATGGGCGTTGATGTACCCCACCTGCTCCACCGACACACCAGCGTCCTTCAGGGCGTTGACCATACAGCGACGTGGGCCATCCATGTTGGGCGCTGTCATGTGATAGGCATCACCACTGAACCCAACTCCAGCCAGTTCTGCATAGATCTTGGCGCCGCGGGCCTTGGCATGCTCGTATTCTTCGAGAACCATCACGCCGGCGCCCTCACCCAGTACAAAGCCGTCGCGGTCGACATCCCAGGGCCGCGAGGCCGTGGCCGGATCGTCGTTGCGGGTGGACAAGGCGCGGGCCGCCGCAAACCCACCGACCCCTAGCGGGGAAATGGTGGATTCAGCACCACCGGCGAGCATGACATCGGCGTCGCCGTACTGGATCAGGCGGGCTGCCAGACCAATGCTGTGAAGACCGGTGGTACAGGCGGTCACCGCCGCCACGTTGGGGCCTTTGAGGTTGCGCAGAATGCTCAGGTGCCCCGAGATCATGTTGATGATGGATCCGGGAACAAAAAATGGAGAGATTCGACGGGCGCCACGACTGGTGTATTCACCGTGGGTGTCCTCGATCATGGGCAGACCGCCAATCCCGGACCCCACCATGACGCCGCAGCGCTCGGCGTTGTCATCGGTGATGGCCAGGCCGCTGTCATCCAGCGCCTGCAGGCCAGCCGCAATGCCGTAATGGATGAAGACATCCATATGACGGGCTTCTTTGGCCGAAATGTACTGATCGATCTGAAAACCCTTGACCTCGCCAGCAAAGTGCACCGGCATGCCCTGGTGATCAAATCGGGTAATGGTGGCGATGCCGTTGGTGCCGGCTACCAGAGCCGACCAGGCATCGGGGATGTTGTTGCCTACGGGTGAGACACAGCCCAAGCCGGTGACAACCACACGGCGCCGACCAGCGGCGCCCGAAGGGTGAGATCCGCTCATCGGCGCTCCGAAGAACGAAGAAAGCCTGTGGGCTTACTTCTTGAGGTTGTTGTTGATGAAGTCGATGGCCTGCTGAACGGTGGTGATCTTCTCGGCCTCTTCGTCCGGAATCTCGCACTCGAACGCGTCTTCTAGGGCCATCACCAACTCAACCGTATCCAGTGAGTCAGCACCCAAGTCGTCTACAAACTTCGACTCGGTTTTGATGTCCTCAAGCTTTACGCCAAGTTGCTCAGAGACGATTGCCTTGACGCGTTTCTCGATGTCTTCCATGGTTTCCTTCCTGTGTTGAACCAAACAAAATCGGGCGATGGCGATTGTATCAGGACATCACCATGCCGCCGTTGACATTCAGGGTAATGCCGGTGATGTAGCCGGCACCCTCAGAAGCCAAAAAGACAGCAGATGATGCGATATCGCCAACATTTCCAAGACGTTGGGCGGGGATCGTCGCCGTCAGGGCAGCGATCTGCTCGTGGCTGAGCGCCTTGGTCATGTCGGTATCGATAAAGCCGGGGGCGATGCTGTTGACGGTGATTCCGCGACTGGCCACCTCACGAGCCAGGGCCCGGGCCATGCCCGCCACACCCGCCTTGGCCGCTGCATAGTTGGCCTGACCCGGATTGCCGCTCACCCCCACCACCGAGGTGATGTTGATAATGCGTCCCCATCGGGCCTTCATCATGGGCCGCAAGACCGCGCGGCTGAGTCGAAAGACGGCGGTGAGGTTGGTCTCGATCACGGCCTCCCACTCCTCGTCTTTCATCCGCATGGCCAGGTTGTCTCGGGTAATACCAGCGTTGTTCACCAGGATGTCCAGACTGCCGTAGGTCTTGACCAAATCCTCGACCAAGGCCTCACAGGCACCAGGCTCGGTCACCTGAAGCCGTCGGCCAAGCCCCGACAGACCCGCCTGGGCCAACCCAGCCTCAATGGCCTTGGCCCCGTCATCGGTCGTCGCCGTCCCGATCACAAAATGACCCGCCTTCGCCAGGCCATGTGCAATCGCTGCGCCAATCCCACGGCTAGCGCCGGTGACCAGCGCCAGACGCTGTCCTTCTTGTCGTGTTGCGGTCATGCCAAAGCCTCCAGAGTCGCTTTGAGGGAATACTGGTCTGCAATGTTCAAGACTTGCAGCTCGGGCTTGATGCGTTTTGCCAGGCCGGCCAGGACTTTGCCAGGCCCGCACTCCACCACGTGGGTGACGCCATTGGCAGCCAGTTGCTCGATGGTCTCCACCCAGCGAACCGGGCGCATGGCCTGCATGGACAGGGCCTCCCGAATACCAGCCGCCTCGCTGGCCACCGACAAGTCCACGTTGTGAATCACCTTGGCAGTAGGCGCAGCCAACTGAACATCCGCCAGATAAGCTCGAAGCGCGCGTGCAGCCGGCGCCAGCAGGCTGGAGTGAAACGGCGCAGACACTGGCAGCACAATGGCCCGCTTGGCCCCTGCCTCTTTCATGGCCACGCAGGCCTGCTCGATGGCGGTCGTGTGACCGGCAATCACGGTCTGGTCGGGTGCATTGAAATTAACGGCTTCGACCACGGCAGTTGGTGCAGAGATCCGCTCACAGACCGAGACCACGGCATCGGCCCCCAGGCCCATCACCGCAGCCATGGTGCCCTGCCCAACGGGCACCGCCTCTTGCATCTGCTGGGCCCGAAAGCGCACGGCCTTGACGGCATCGACCAACTCAAAGACGCCAGCCGCGGTCAGGGCTGCATACTCGCCAAGGCTGTGACCCGCCATATAGCCGGGTGCCCGTCCACCCGCCGCCAGATAGGCGCGATAGAAGGCAACCGCGCTGGTCAGCATGACAGGCTGGGTGTTCACCGTGAGGCCCAAATCTTCGGCTGGGCCGTTGGCGATCAGGGCCGCCAAGTCTTGCCCAAGGGCGTCGCTGGCCTGCTGAAGGGTCTGATCAACCACCGGGTTTCCAGCAAAACCGGCCAGCATGCCGACCGATTGCGAACCCTGACCAGGGAATAAAAAGGCAATTTGAGAAGCGTTCATGGTGTTGAGTCTTAGAAGTTAACGGGTCAGGCGAGCCAGAACAGCGCCCCAGGTAAAGCCACCCCCAACGCCCTGCATCAGAACCGTCTGACCAGCCTTGAGCCGGCCATCTTTTCGAGCCAGGTCAAAGGCCAGCGGCACCGAGGCCGCCGAGGTGTTGCCATGCTGATCCACCGTCACCACCACCCGGTCAGGGGAGATGCCCAGCCGTTTGGCCGTGAACTGCAGAATTCGAATGTTGGCCTGGTGTGGAATCAGCCAATCCACCTGGTCGGTACCAAGGTTAGCCTGGGCCAACACCTCTCGAGCAGACGACTCCAGCACCTCCACCGCCAGCTTGAAGACGGCCTGACCATCCATGGTCAGAAAGGGATTGCCCTGCACCTGCCCATGAGCGACCACCCCAGGCGTGCGCAGAATGCTCTCGTACTCACCTCGGGCATGGAGAACATGACCCAGAATGCCGGGCTCTTTGGCCGACTGGAGCACCATGGCGCCAGCACCATCCCCAAACAGCACGCAGGTCCCGCGGTCCTTCCAATCCAGGATGCGGGAGAAGACCTCTGCGCCAATGACCAAGGCGTTGCGAGCCTTGCCCATGCGAATGAACAAGTCCGCAGTCGAGAGCGCATAGACAAAGCCGCTGCAGACCGCCTGCAGGTCAAAGGCTGCACCCTGGGCAATGCCCAGCTTCTTCTGCACAAAACAGGCGGTCGACGGGAAAATCATGTCGGGCGTCGAAGTCGCCACAATCACCAGATCGATGTCTTGCGGGGTGAGACCCGCATCGGCCATGGCCCGCTCGCCAGCCCGAGCAGCCAAGTCGCTGGTGGACAGGTCCGCTGATGCGATGTGACGCTGGCAGATGCCAGTTCGCTCGCGTATCCAGCTGTCGGAGGTCTCGATGCCCTGCTGGGCCAGTTGTTTCGCAAGATCCTCGTTGGAGACGGGATCGCCAGGCAGGAAGCTGCCGCTGCCCGCAATAATCGAATAAGGCAATTCAGACATAGCCGAGATGATGCACCAGTTTGAACACTAGCCTGCGACGAGGGCTTCGCGAATTCGTTCGTTCAAGCCGTGACTGGCCGCCTCGGCCGCACGCTCAATGGCATGACGGAAGGCGTAGGCATCGGCCGAGCCATGACTCTTGAAGACAATGCCGCGAAGACCCAAAAGAGCAGCACCGTTGTAGCGGCGGTGATCTGCTCGACGTGCAAAACGGCGCAATACGGGTTTGGCCACCGCTGCTGCCAGCATGGTGACCCAATTGCGCTTGAACTCGTCTTTGAGAAAGCCACCCATCATCTGGGCCAGACCCTCGGATGTCTTGAGTGCCACGTTGCCGACAAACCCGTCGCAGACAATGACCTCTGCAGTGCCTTTGAAGATGTCGTTGCCCTCGACATTGCCCAGAAAATTCAGGCTGCTGGCCCGAAGCAACTCACCGGCCTGCTTGACCACCTCGTTGCCCTTGATGACCTCTTCACCCACGTTGAGCAGGCCAATGCTAGGGCGTGCAGGTCCATCCAGGGCAGCCACCAAGGCTGAACCCATCATGGCAAATTGCAGCAGATGCTCTGCCGAACAGTCCACGTTCGCCCCCAGATCCAGCATCAGGGTGGAGCCACCAGTCCGATTTGGCAGCGATGTGGCAATGGCTGGGCGATCGATGCCGTCGATCATCTTCAAGACGAATCGCGAGATGGCCATGAGGGCACCGGTATTGCCGGCGCTGACCGCAGCCTGGGCCTGTCCATCCGCCACAGCCCCAATGGCCAGACGCATCGAGGATTGCCGCTTGTTTTTTAGGGCGACTGCAGGGGGATCGTCCATGGCCACGACCTCGTCGGCCTGAAGCCAGTCCACTCGGGCCCGCATGCCATCGGCTTCCGGGCCGGAGCACTTGATGCCACCCATCGCCTGCTCAAACGCAGCCTGCATGCGCGAGACATCACCCACCAGCAGCACGGTATGCCGCTCGTGGCGTTGCAGAAAATCAATCGCAGCGGGGATGGTGACCGGAAGACCATGGTCACCGCCCATGGCATCTATGGCGACCCGTACGGCAGGACCGTGGGACATTGACATCTCCAGAGAGACGTATGCATCGCCCAGGGTCGGTCGACCCTGAGCCAAGAGTCAGACTTTAGACGTCGCCGCCCGGGGTCTTGACGACCTTCTTGCCCCGGTAGTAGCCCGAGGGGCTGATGTGATGGCGACGATGAACTTCTCCGGTGGTGGGTTCAACCGCCGTGGGAGGATTGCTCAAAAAGTCGTGTGCACGGTGCATGCCGCGCTTCGAGGGTGATTTCTTGTTCTGTTGAACAGCCATGCTGATCTCCGTCAGGCCTTCAAAAAGGCGAAAGTATAGCGCAAAACCCCGAAAAATCCGGGATTTATTTGAGTTTCGCCAGGATGGCGAAAGGATTGTCGGGCCGGGGTTGGTCCGGCAGGGTCATCTGGCAGTCCTGGTGCATGGGCCGATCGGCTGCCAGCAGCATGATCTCGTCCTCCAGCAGGTGGGCCAGACTAAGCCGGTCCTCGGTCGCCAGGGTCTGGGTCTCCTCGTCGGCCATGTCCAGAGACTCGTCGGCCTGACTGGCCTGATCAAAGAGGCGGTATCGGCGAACCGTTGCCAGGGCCACGTCCACTGGCTGCAGGCAACGCACGCAGGGCAGGCTGACCCGCGCCTGGGCGCTCACCACCAGTTGGTCTTTCTGAAACTGCATCTGCCAGGCCAGACCATCGGGCAGGTCGATGCCCTCGGCCACGAGCCTTGGCAGGTCTTCGGCCAGCAGATGGCCCTCCTCCTGCAGCCCGCCCGGGAAGCGGCTAGACCACAAATGGCGGTCCACCGGCATCTGAGGATCAAAATCTTTCAGGTCTGACATGTCGCCATGATAGCGGTGAGACAATCCGGTCATGGTCCAGCTTGTTCTTGCCTCTACCAGCCCATACCGACGCCAACTCCTGGCCCGTCTGGGCCTGCCATTTGACCAGGCCAAGCCCATGGTCGACGAGACCCCGCTGCCCGGCGAGTCCCCCCTGGCCCTCAGCCTTCGACTGGCCAAGGCCAAGGCCATGGCGCTGGCCCAGCAATACCCCCAGGCCTGGCTGATCGGCAGTGACCAGGTCGCAGTCTGCAAGGGTCGACTTATGGGCAAACCGGGCACGCCCCAGGCGGCCTTGTCCCAGCTTCAGTGGCAAAGGGGCAGCGTCACCAGTTTTCACACGGCGGTCTGCCTGTTTCGGGCAGACACCGGCGAAAGCCAGATTCAAATCGTGAGCACCGATGTGCATTGGCTGGCCGAGTCGGAACTCAGCGACGCCCAATTGCAGCGCTACATCGACCTGGAGTCACCCCTGGATTGCGCAGGTGCCGCCAAGTCAGAAGGGCTCGGCACCGTCCTGATTCAGAAAATGGAAACACCAGACCCCACTGCCCTGATTGGCCTGCCGATGGTGGCCCTCACCAAGATGCTGCGGACCTGGGGCCTGGACCCCTTGACCAGCGGCCGCTAGCCCCAGCCCTTAGTAGCCCAGCTTAGTAGCCCAGCTTAGTAGCCCAAATGTGGGCTGGCCCCACTGCTGCGCATCAGGCCAAACAAGGTCTGGGCCATGGATGCACCGAATCGCTGCGCCAGGCGCTCGGCCAGGGTCGGCGAGACGCTGTAGTCCACCAAGGTCTCGGCCTTGATCTGGTCACGCGCAACAGACTGCACAGTGCCCAGCCCATCGGCCAAACCCAGCTGAATGCCTTTGCTACCGGTGTAGACCATGCCGGAGAAGACCTCGGCCTTGTCATCGGGCTGACCCGCCACCAACTTCAGACGATCGCCACGGCCCTGCTTCACGGCCTCGATGAACTGAGCGTGCACCTCTGCCATCAGGCTGCGCATGACCTGCTGGTGCTCGGGCTTTTGTGGCAGAAAGGGATCCAGCATGGCCTTGTTCTGACCGGCCGTCAGCAGGCGGCGTTCGATGCCCAGTTTTTTCATGGCCTCGGTAAACCCAAAGCTGTCCATGCGAACACCAATCGAACCAATCAGGCTGGCCTGGTTGACGTAAATCTGATCGGCAGCCGCCGCAATGTAATAGCCACCAGAGGCAGCCACGTCCTCGACGACGGCCATCACCGGCTTGTCCGGATAGGCCTTTTTCAGGCGGCGAATCTCGTCGAAGATCATGCCGGCCTGAACGGGACTGCCACCTGGCGAGTTCAGGCGCAGCACGATGCCCTTGGCCTCCTCGGTCTCAAAGGCCTCTGCCAGCGCCTGACTCACCATGAACCCATCTGCCTCACCCTCGGCCTCAATCACACCTTTGATGTCGATGACAGCTGTGTGGGGCCCCTTGACCACATCGGCCCCATGCAGGCCCGGACCGCGAGAAAAGACCATCCCAGCGATCACCAGCAGGACCAGCAGGCTCAGCAGTCGGCGCACCATGGCCCAGCGACGAGCCCGCCTCTGTTCGGTGACCTGGGCCAGCAATAGTTTCTCAATGAGTGGATCGGTCATGGTTCTTCCTTTGGTTACAAAACATGGTCTTCCAGCCAGGCCCGCAGCGCCGGCACAGAGGGCAGACAGGCCCTTGGACTCTGCTCGAGCAGCAAATGTTCTGGGTGCGCACCATAACTCACGGCCAGGCCGTGAGCCCCGGCGGATCGGGCCATCTGCAGGTCATGGGTGGTATCGCCGATCACCAGTGCTGCCTCTGGCTCAATGTCCAATTCCTCGCAGATCTCCAAGACCATCTCTGGCCCGGGCTTGGGCACCGACTCATCGGCGCAGCGCGAGGTCACAAAATAATGACGGGTCTGGGTGGCGTCGAAGGCCCGCTCTAGACCCACCCGTGACTTGCCGGTGGCAACCGTCAGCGGCAGACCGGCCGAGCGCAGAGCCTCAAAGACGTCGGTCATGCCCTCGAATGGTCGGAGAAACTGGTCTCTGGACAGGTAGTGAATTCGGAACCGAGCGGTTAACTCGGGCACCCGCTCAACCGGCAGTTCTGGGGCTACATGCCGCAGGGCGTCGTGGAGCCCCAGGCCAATGACATAAGCAGCCTGCTCCGGACTGGGCACCGCAATCTGCAAATCACGACAAGACTGGCGAATGGCCTCGACGATGGTCTGGGTAGAGTCCACCACCGTCCCATCCCAATCAAAAATGATCAGGGATGGCTTCATGAGGAGGCCTTTGCACTGGCCGAACCCACCTGGGTCAGCCCCATGGCCTCGAAGTCTCTTCGAAGGGCGCCGGTGGGCTCAGCGGCCAATTCCAGCCGCTCCGCGCCCGCCTCTCCCGAGCCTATGGCCAACCGCCAGGCATGCAGGTACATCCGGCTCAAGCCTTGCTGCCGCGCCAGGTCGTTCATCTCGTCCACCCCGTACTTGGGGTCCCCCAGGATGGGATGTCCGACCGACTGCAGGTGGACCCTAATTTGATGGGTTCGTCCAGTCAGGGGCTCACATTGCAGCAGGCTGATAGGACCGATACCCGGCAGTTCACCAAGGGCCAGAAGCCTGACCCGGGTCATCGAGGGCTGACCCTTTGGGTCCACACGCACCCATCGTTCACCATTGGCCGAGAGCGTTTTGAGCAGCGGGGCCTTGATCAGCCGGGTGGGATCGGTGCCCATGGGCTTCCAGTCGCCCAACACGACGGCCAGGTAGCGTTTTCTCATCTGACCATCGCGAAGCTGTCGATGAAGCGACAACAGCGCCTTTCGGCTGGTGGCCAGCATTAAAAGACCCGAGGTGTCGCGGTCCAATCGGTGAACCAGCTCGAGCATGGGGTCTTGCCGTTGGGCCCGCAGGGCCTCGACCACACCCAGCCGAATGCCGCTCCCCCCATGGACTGCCATGCCGGCTGGCTTGTCGACTACCAGCAGGCCGTCGGCCTCATAGACCACTGGCAGTCCGCCGGCCATGCGTTGGGCCAGCAACTGCTGAGAGGGATCCAACAGGCCCCCCGGGCCATCCGTGGCTGGTGCCGCCTGTCGAACCGGAGGTAGCCTGAGGCGCTGGCCCTCGGCCAACCGGGTCTCGGGCTTGACCCGTCCCCCATCGACCCGGACCTCGCCGTTTCGAAGCATGCTGTAGATCCTAGACTTGGGGACCCCCTTGAGCTGCCCGAGTAGGAAGTTATCCACACGCTGGCCGTCATGGTCCGGGCCAATCTCGATGTGCTGGACCTGCAAGGGCTTGTTGGGGAGGCTCAAGACGGATTCCTAAAAAAATCCGACGCTTAGCGCCGGTTTAAAAACAATTTTCCACACATCCGAAGGAACTGTGGGCTATACTGGGCTCGTTCGTAAGAGAACCTGAGGTCCCTGACTTCCGGCCAACCTGCTGTCCAGCCAGTCTGAGCGCTCTGTTGCCGATGTGTCGGATTCCCCAGATTGTATGTGACCACGGAGCGCCCCTTGGCGTGGCCTGGCAAAAGTGAGACCCAAAGCAGAATTTATGAATCGCGTGGATGTTCCCGTGAAGAATCCCCCCAGTGGCCCCCAAACCGGCCGCTGTGATGCGTTGTTCACCCTTCCCTCCTTCATACCCAGCATCAGCCCCGACCCCAGTGGTCAGCGGCCTGCTGTCGCTCGCCTCTCACCAACGCCGCACCACCCCCAGACGCTCCCCGGCTGCTGTTAGTTCGCTAACGCAGCGCCGACAGACCTCGGGTCTCCTGCAGCGCCCCATGCGCGCAGCCCCAAAGCCTGTCATTTTTGGAGAAGTCTGAAATGAAACGTATGTTGTTTAACGCGACCCATGCAGAAGAACTGCGGGTTGCCATCGTCGACGGCCAGCGTCTGGTCGACCTCGACATCGAAACCGCCGGTCGTGAACAGCGCAAGAGCAACATCTACAAGGGTGTCGTCACCCGCGTAGAGCCCAGCCTAGAAGCCTGCTTCGTCAATTACGGCGAAGACCGCCACGGCTTTCTGCCCTTCAAAGAAATCGCCCGAGAGTATTTCCGCCCGGGCGTGGATTCTCGCGCCTCCATCAAAGAGGCCATCGCCGAAGGCACCGAGCTGCTGGTCCAAGTCGAAAAAGAAGAGCGTGGCAACAAAGGCGCAGCCCTGACCACCTACATCTCACTGGCTGGCCGCTACCTGGTCCTCATGCCCAACAACCCCAAGGGCGGCGGCGTGTCGCGTCGTATCGAGGGTGAGGACCGGCAAGAACTCAAAGAGGCCATGGACCAGCTCCAGATGCCATCCGGCATGAGCATCATTGCCCGCACGGCTGGCATTGGTCGCACACCCGACGAGCTCCAGTGGGACCTGAACTACCTGCTGCAGCTCTGGAAGGCTATCGACGACGCTCGCAACCTGCAATCCGGCGCCTACCTGATTTTTCAGGAGTCCAGCCTGGTCATCCGCGCCATTCGTGACTACTTCCACCCGGACATCGGTGAGATCCTCATCGACACCGACGACATCTATGAACAGGCTCGCCAGTTCATGCTGCATGTCATGCCGGACATGGCCTCACGGGTCAAACGATATCGCGACGATGTGCCCCTGTTCTCGCGCTTTCAGATCGAGCATCAGATCGAAACCGCCTACTCACGCCAAGTGGCCCTACCCTCCGGTGGTGCCCTGGTCATCGACCACACCGAGGCCCTGGTGGCAGTCGACGTTAACTCGGCACGCGCCACCAAGGGCTCGGACATCGAAGAGACCGCCCTGCGCACCAACCTGGAGGCAGCCGACGAGGTCGGCCGCCAGCTTCGACTGCGCGACCTGGGTGGCCTGATTGTCATCGACTTCATCGACATGGAGTCGGCCAAGGCCCAGCGGGAGGTTGAGCAACGCCTGCGCGATGCCCTGCACCACGACCGGGCCCGCGTCCAAATGGGCAAGATTTCTCGCTTCGGCCTGATGGAGTTGTCTCGTCAGCGGCTGCGCCCTGCCCTCAACGAGGGCTCACACATGTCATGCCCTCGTTGCAACGGCACCGGTGTCATTCGCGATACCGATTCCAGCGCCCTGCACATTCTGCGCATCCTGCAAGAAGAGGCCATGAAAGAGGGCACAGCTGCCCTGCACGTTCAGGTGCCTGTCGAGGTCGCCAGCTTCCTGCTCAATGAGAAGCGGACCGACATTGCCAAGCTGGAGGCCCGACTCAAGATCACGATCGTGCTCATCCCCAACAAGCACCTGGAGACGCCCAACTACACGCTCGAGCGCCTGCGCCACGATGACCCCCGCCTGGAGGAGGCCAAGGCCAGTTACGCCATGGCCGATGGCCCGGCAGCGGATTCGCCCTACCTCAAGCAAAAAGAAGAGGTCGCCGCCAAGCCCCGACAAGAGGCTGTGGTCAAGGGCATCACGCCTTCCACCCCAGCACCAGTGGCTGCACCAAGACCGGCCCGTGGTCAGGTCCAGGCATCCAAGCCCTCTTTCCTGTCACGCCTCTTCTCGCTCTTCTTGGGCAGCCCCAAGGCCGAAGACAAGCCAGCCAGCCGTTCGGGTGAGCGCCACACCACTGGTCGTCAAAACCAGCGTGGCGGCAGTGGCCGTGGTGGCGATCGAAACGAGGGCCGACAAGGCCGTGAACGTGGTCAGGATCGCAACCAGGATCGCGACCGCGGTGAGTCCGACCAGAACCGCCAAGGCCGTGGCAAGCGCGGCCGTGGCAACGGACGCGGCGACAAGGCTGAGGGCCAAGACAACCGTCAGGATGCGGCCCAAGGCCAAACCGGACAGAGCGGACAGAGCGGACAGAGCGGTGGTCAGCGTGGCGGTCGTCGTGGGCCTAAGCCCACCGATCCATCCCTGGCCCCGGATGCCGAGCAGAATCTGAACGCGGCAGCCAACGCCGAGGCCGCAGGCCCAGTCGATGGCCAGCAGATTGGCGAGACCAGCGAGGGCGAGGGCAATGGCCGTCGTCGTCGCCGTCGTCGCGGCAGCCGTGGACGCGGCCAGGGCGAAGAGGGTCAACAGACCAGCATGGATCTCGCCGCTGATGACTCAGCAGACGCAGCACCTGTGGTCTCCGCTGAGCCCATCGTGGTTCCTGCAGAAGCCATCGCTGTGACGCCCACCATGACGTCCACCATCGCGCCCGCCGTCACACCGACCGATGCCCCCGTGGCCCCGGTGGTCGCGGCACCAATGCCAGTGGTGGTTGAACCCGTTGCAGCGCCTGCTCCCACGCCCGTGGCCAGCGCACCTGCGCCCACGCCGGTGCCTGTCGATCCCGCCAAGCTCAACCAGGTCCTGGATGCGGCCGGTCTGCAATGGGTCCAGACGGACCCCACCAAGGCCCCCTTCGAGGCAGTCGCAGAACCTGCGCCCCAGTTGGGTCGTAAGCCCAAGCGCAGCCAGCAAACCGCTGAAGCAGAGCCCCTGGTCATGGTGGAAACCCGCTCGTCGGAGCAGCCCCCAGCAAGTTAACCTACGGGGTTATGACGGAGCGACAACGCATCATTCCGATACAGCCGGGTAAAGAGAGCCCTCTTCGCCCGGCTGTTTTTGATTCAAAGGCCGCCATCCCCACGGGCCGGGCTACCGACAGCCGTGGTCGCGGCCTGCGCGACCTGCGCATCTCCGTCATCGATCAGTGCAACCTGCGTTGTGGGTATTGCATGCCTCGCGAGGTCTTTAACCGCGACTATGTCTTCCTCTCCCGCCAGGAGCTGCTTAGTTTTGACGAGATCGAACGACTGGCCAGCAGCTTCGTGGCCCTGGGTGTGGAGAAAATTCGCATCACCGGTGGCGAGCCTCTGCTGCGTAAACAACTCGAGGATCTGGTCCACCGGCTGGCCAGGATGGTCACCATCGAGGGCAAGCCACTTGAACTGGCGCTCACCACCAACGGGCTGTTGCTCAAGGACAAGGCAGCCGCGCTGGCGCGAGCGGGCCTTCACCGAGTGACCGTCAGCCTAGACGCACTAGACCCCGCCATCTTTCAAACCATGGGGGACACCCCCGAGGCCTCCCCCGAGCAGGTCCTCGAGGGCATTCAGGCCGCTCAGGCGGCCGGACTCAAGGTCAAGGCCAACATGGTGGTCCAGAGAGGCGTCAACGACTCGCAGATCCTGCCCATGGCCAGAGCCTTCCGAGAGCTCGGCGCAACCCTTCGTTTTATCGAATTCATGGACGTGGGCAGTTCCAACGGCTGGAATCCAGAGCAGGTGGTGGCCTCGACCGAGATCCTGCATACGCTGTCATCCGAGTTCGACCTGGAGCCCTATGGACGAGACATCCCCAGCGAGGTCTCCGAGCGCTGGCGCTACGCCGATGGTCGTGGCGAAGTGGGCTTTATTTCCTCGGTCTCCAAACCATTCTGTGGCGAGTGTTCTCGGGCGCGAATATCGGCCGAAGGCGGCCTTTATACCTGCTTGTTCGCCAATACGGGGGTCGATCTTCGGGCCTTGGTCAGGGCTGAGCATGACGATGAGCAGCTGCTTCGCGCCCTGTCCCAGGTCTGGCAGCACCGCAACGACCGCTACTCCGAATTGCGCGAGGAACTCATGAAAAAGGGGCCCGCAGGCCCCAAGGTCGAGATGAGTTACATCGGGGGCTAACCCCCGAGCACTCTATCGATTGGCTTAGCGCCGCTTGCTGGACTTCAGAGGACCAGGCAAGGAGGCGTAGTAAGCCGACAAATCAGCGATGTCTTCTTTGGACAAGGCAGCAGCCATACCAGCCATGATGGCATTCTTGCGCTTGCCACTCTTGTAGTCCGCCAGGGCCCGCTCCAGGTAGTCGGCATGCTGACCAGCCAGAATGGGATAGGTCTCGTCCAGGCCTTTCACGCCATCAACACCGTGACAGGCTGCACAGGCGGCCGACTTTTCTTTGCCAGCCGCTACGTTGCCCGCCTGGGCTACACCGGCAGTCATTAGCAAGGCAGCAGCAACTGCAGAGATAAAAGTGATCTTTGCCATGTGGGCTCCTTACTTGCTCTGTGCGTAGAACGCGGCCAGATCGGCCATGTCCTGCTCGGTCAGGGACCCGGAGATCGCCTGCATGCTGGGGTGAGAACGCTCACCAGATTTATAAGCCTGGAGGGCGGCTACAAAGTAAGCCTGGTTCTGGCCGGTAATTTTGGGCACACGGTAGAGCACTGGAAAGGCTGTCTTGTAGTTCTCAATGCCATGACAGCCAATGCACATGGAGTTCTTTTTGGCGCCGGCAGCAGCATCACCCTTGACGGCGGGCGCGGCCGGTGCAGCAGCAGGTGCCTGAGCCCCTGCGCTACCTGAGACCAGCATGGCAGCCAGGCCCACTGCAGCGGCCATGCCGCTCACGGCTGCCTTGAAATTCGTCTGTTTCGAAACGGACATGTCATCCCCCTAAATTCGGACAGACGAATATTAGCATTTGATCTTTGTCAAAGTTTTCCAAGGCCTTTGAGCAAGAACCCGTTGAGCCGCCGTACAAACTGAGCTGGATCCTCGGGCTGGCCACCCTCGGCCAAGAGGGCCTGGTCATGCAGCAGCCAGACCAGGTCACGCAGGGTGTCCGAGACCCCATCGGTCACCTGTTGGCCATCGGCGCCAACAATCTGGCCACCAGCCGCCTCCGCTTCGGCGACCAGCGCCTGAACGATGGGATGCTGGGCATTGAGCTCCAGAATCGGCTTGCGATCCGGTGCCTTCTGGCCGGCCGCCTTGAGGATGCGCTCCAGGTGTCCGCTCACGTCCTGCTCATCAGAGACCAGACAGCAGGCGGAGTCCGTCAGGCGCTGGCTGAGGCGAACGCTCTTAACCTTGTCGCCCAGAATCTTCTGAGCCTTTTCCAAAGCAGACTTGGATGTCTTCTCGGCCTCTTTTAGAGCCTTCTCGGCTGCCTTCTCCTCGGCCGAATTCACAGCATCTGACTTGACCTTGCTCAGGTCCAAGTCGCCCTTGGCCACAGACTGCAGGGCCTTGCCCTCAAACTCATTCAGGAAGGACAGCATCCATTCATCGATGCGGTCGGTCAGCAACAGCACCTCGATGCCCTTCTTGCGGAAGACCTCCAGGTGAGGGCTGGTTCGCGCCGCCGACAGGCTGTCGGCCGTGATGTAGAAGACCTTGTCTTGGCCCTCTTTCATGCGACCCAGATAGTCCTTCAGGCTGACATCGGGCTCATCACCTGTGCTGGCCGTGCTGACAAACCGGGCCAGTCCCGATAGCCGTTCTTTGTTGGCAAAGTCCTCACCAAAGCCCTCTTTCAGGCACTGCCCAAACTCTTTCCAGAAGACCTTGTAGTCGTCTGGCTTGTTGGCAGCCATGTCCTCGAGCAGGCCAATGATGCGCTTGGTGCATCCCTCGCGAATGGCCTTCACATCGCGACTCTCTTGCAAGATTTCTCTGGAGACATTCAAGGGCAGATCCGAGCTGTCCACCACGCCACGCACAAAGCGCAGATAGTTTGGCAGCAGCTGCTCGGCATCTTCCATGATGAAGACACGCTTGATGTAGAGCTTCAGGCCATGACGCTGCTGACGGTCATACAGGTCAAAGGGGGCCTTGCCAGGAATGTAGAGCAGCTGGGTGTATTCAGTGCGTCCCTCCACCCGGTTATGGGTGTAGGCCAGAGGATCCTCTAGGCCATGGGCAAAGCTCTTGTAGAAGGCCTTGTATTGCTCATCGGTCAGCTCCGACTTGGGGCGGGTCCACAAGGCCGAGGCCTGGTTCACCACCTCCCACTCGTCCTTCTCCACGTATTCGTTCTTCTTGTCATCCCAGTCGCGCTTGCGCATCTCAATCGGAATGCCAATGTGGTCTGAGTAGCGCTTGAGAATCTCTTTGATGGTCCAGTGTGACAGCAGGTCGTCATGGCTCTTGGCCTCTTCTCCCTCGCCCTCTGGCTCGCGCAGGTGAAGGATGATGTCCGTGCCACGCTCGGCGCGCTCGACGCTCTCTAGGCTGAACTCACCAGTGCCATCGCTCTCCCAACGCACGGCGTCACCGGCTGGCAATCCAGCCCGACGGGTGATCACGGTGACATGGTCGGCCACGATAAACGACGAATAAAAGCCCACACCGAACTGGCCAATCAGGGATGAGTCCTTTGCTGAATCGCCCGAGAGTTTGGAGAAGAACTCCTTGGTGCCAGATCGGGCAATGGTGCCCAGGTTATTGATCACTTCCTCTCGGCTCATGCCAATGCCGTTGTCGGAGATGGTGATGGTCCGAGCCTTGGCATCAAAGCCCACCCGGATTCGCATCTCGGCATCACCCTCGAAGAGCTGGTCATCGGCCAGGGCCTCCACTCGCAGCTTGTCACAGGCGTCCGAGGCATTGGAGACCAGCTCCCGCAGAAAAATGTCTCGGTTGCTGTACAGCGAATGAATCATCAGATGAAGCAGTTGTTTGACTTCGGTCTGAAAGGCCATTTTTTCTTTGGACATACCCACTCTCCACTTGCCAAAAATAAGGTTGAGACACTCAGAAGACCTCGGCCGAGCACCTTTGGCCAGGCCAGATCCCTAGAACTTGAAAAACAAATGGGGGCGATGCGCCCCCATTTCAACCCCCTGCAGCCGCCCTTTTTAGGCGGGTCGCAGTTGCTTGGCCTTGAGCTTGGCCTCCAGCGCCTTTCCCTTACGAGCACGCTTGCCGACATGCACCAGCAGGTCCTTGCGGGTCATGGCCAGCTCGGTCCACTTGCCGGCCCTGCCCTCGCCGGCGATCACCAGACCAGACTCAGACACCGGACTGACATCCAGCAGCCCGTCCTTGGGCCCTTCCAGGGTCACCAGGCTGACGCCGCGGCCGCCAGTGGCCAAGACCTTGATCTCGTCTAGGCCGAATACCAAGAGTCGCCCGGTGGTGGTCAGGACGGCCAATGCCCCACTACCAGGCTGCAGGGACCGCAGAACAACCGGCTGGTCACCCGCATCTAGGGTCATGAATTGCTTGCCAGCCCGGTTACGGGCCTGCAGACCCGCCAGCTTGGAGACAAAGCCCTGCCCTGCCTGGGTGGCCAGGACCACGTCGGTCTCCGCAGGACCCGCCAAGAAATGAACCAGTCTGCTGCCCGGCTCCAGCTCCACCATGGTGGTCATGGGGGCGCCATCGCCGCGGGCGCCTGGTAGTCCAGCCACTGAAACGCTGTAAGAGCGCCCGGTGTTGGACAGGGCTACCAGCTGATCGGTGGTTCGGCATTCATAGGTGGCGTACAAGGCATCACCCGTTTTGAAATTAAAGCCAGCAGGATCGTGGCCATGGCCCTGACGCGATCGCACCCAGCCATTGACCGAGACCACCACCGTCACCGGCTCGTCGACCACCGGCATGTCCACCGTGGCACGGCTGGCCTGTTCGATCAGGGTTCGGCGATCGTCACCATAGGCCTTGGCGTCTTCGGCGATCTCTTTGCCAACGGCCTTGCGCAGGGCCTTTTCGTTTTCCAGCAGATGCCGAAGCTTGTCCGCCTTTTCTCGCAGTTCCGCGAGCTCTTTTTCGATCTTGATGGCTTCTAGTCTGGCCAGCTGGCGCAGACGAATCTCGAGGATGTCCTCGGCCTGCACCTCGGTCAGTCCGAATCGCTGCATGAGTGCCGGTTTCGGGTCATCACTCTCTCGAATGACCGCAATGACCTTGTCAATGTGCAGCAGGGCAATGGAGCGGCCTTCTAGGATGTGAATCCGACGCTCGGCCTGCTCCAGGCGATGGCTGCTGCGACGGCGCACGGTCTGAACCCTAAAGTCCACCCACTGCGACAAGACCTCGGCCAGCGACAGCGAGCGTGGGCGGCCCTGATAGTCCACAGCCACCAGGTTGATGGCGACTGAACTCTCTAGGCTGGTGTGGGCCAGCAAGACCTTGACGAACTCCTCTCGGTCTACCTTGGAGGTCTTGGGCTCAAAGACCAGCCGCACGGCTGCATCCTTGCCAGACTCATCGCGAACCGAATCCAAGACACCCAGCACCAGTGATTTGAGCTGTTGCTGCTCGGCCGTGAGGGACTTCTTACCAGCCTTGACCTTGGGATTGGTGAGTTCCTCAATTTCTTCCAGGACCTTTTGAGACGATACCCCGTGCGGCAACTCCTGCACCACCAATTGCCACTGGCCTCTGGCCAGATCCTCATAGACCCAACGGGCTCGCGTCTTGATCGAGCCCCGACCGGTCTCGTAGGCCTGGGCAATCTCCTGGGCGGAGGAAATAATCTGACCACCACCCGGAAAGTCAGGACCGGGCATGTGGGCCAAGATGGCTGGCACATCAAGGTCCGGCCTCTCCAATACAGCCATGGCGGCGGCCGCCACCTCTCTCAGGTTGTGCGATGGGATCTCGGTGGCCATGCCCACGGCAATGCCAGAGGCCCCGTTGAGCAGACAGACTGGCAGACGAGCAGGCAGGCGAAGAGGTTCTTGGAAGGAGCCATCGTAATTGGGACCGAAATCGACTGTGCCCTCGTCAATCTCCGAGAGCAGCAACTCCGAGAACTTGGTCAGACGCGCCTCGGTGTAGCGCATGGCTGCAGCCCCGTCTCCATCTCGCGAGCCGAAGTTGCCCTGGCCATCGATCAGCGGGTAGCGAACTGTAAAGCCCTGTGCCAGACGGACCAATGCGTCGTAGGCTGACTGGTCCCCGTGTGGGTGAAATTTACCCAGCACGTCACCCACCACACGAGCTGATTTCACCGGCTTGGCCGCTGCGTGCAAGGACATGCGGTCCATCGCAAACAGAATGCGTCGCTGGACTGGCTTCATGCCATCGCACAGATCAGGCAAAGCCCGTCCCTTGACGACCGACACCGCATAGTCCAGGTAGGCCCTCTCGGCAAAATCGGCCAGAGAGAGCGGATCCCCGTCGGCATCGACCCCCAGGTGGGCCGAGGGTGGCGGCGGTGATACCGGCGCGTCTAGCGAGTCAAACAAGTCGGCGGTTGGATCCGCCTGGTCACCGGGTTGATTCTGTCTGGGCATTTAAACGTCTACCTCCACCTCATGGCCTTTTTCCTCCAGCCAGGCCCGACGGGCCGAGGCTTCTCCGCGGCCCATCAACAAGTTAAACCGAGAGACCGTGTCCTCGTTCGTGTGAAAACCCAGGTTCACCGGCATCAGTCGACGCGTGTCTGGATTGAGCGTTGTCTCCCACAACTGCTCGGCACTCATCTCACCCAGGCCTTTGAAGCGAGAGATGGACCAGGCCTTATCGCTTAACCCTTCCTGGCGCAGTTTGTCGAGAACGTGGGTCAATTCGCCCTCGTCCAGTGCATAGATCTTGCGCGCGGGCTTTTTGGCCCGAGCCTCGACATCGACCCGGAACAGGGGTGGCCGGGCCACGAAGACGTGCCCGGCTGATAGGAGTTGGGGAAAGTGTTTGAAGAACAGCGTCAGCAACAGCACCTGGATGTGGGCACCATCCACATCGGCATCGGACAGAATGCAGACCTTGCCGTAACGCAGGCCAGACAAATCCACGGTGTCGTTCGGACCATGCGGATCCACACCCAGGGCGACCGCGATGTCATGAACCTCTGCATTGGCAAACAGACGATCCCGCTCGGCCTCCCAGGTATTCAAGACCTTGCCGCGCAGGGGCAGGATCGCCTGAAACTCTTTGTCACGTCCCATCTTGGCGGAGCCACCGGCTGAGTCACCCTCCACCAGAAAGAGTTCGTTGCGCGACAGGTCAGTGGACTCGCAGTCCGTGAGCTTGCCAGGCAGAACCGCGACGCCCGAGCCTTTTTTCTTCTCGACCTTCTGAGCGGACCGCTGACGCGTCTGGGCCGCCCGAATGGCAAGCTCGGCGATTTTCTTACCGGCTTCCACGTCGCCATGCAGCCAAATCTCAAAGGGACCCTTGACCTGCGAGGAGACCAGACGCAGGGCATCCCGACTGGTGAGCTTTTCTTTGGTCTGTCCTTGGAACTGAGGATCCAAGACCTTGGCCGAGAGCACAAAACTGGCACGGGCAAAAACATCTTCCGGCAGCAGCTTGACGCCTTTGGGCAACAAACTGTGCTGCTCAACAAAGCCTTTGACGGCGGCAAAGAGCCCCTCGCGAAGGCCGGCCTCGTGGGTACCACCAGCCGAGGTGGGAATCAGGTTTACAAACGACTCACGAACAACGCCGCCCTCTGCAGTAAAGGCCACCACCCACTGAGCACCCTCTCCTTCAGCAAAGGTGTCATCCTGTGACCCCACATAGCCTTCGGCCGCCCAGGCCGGCACCACCAAGGGTGCATCGGCCAGCGACTCCATCAAATAGGCCGACAGGCCACCGTCATAACGCCAACGCTGAACCTGGCCAGTCTTCTCGATGGTGAGTTCGGTGGTAACACCCGGTAACAAGACTGCTCGGGCCTTGAGACTCTTGGCCAGCTCGCCCAAAGGGATGGTCTTGTCATCAAAATACTTGGCGTTGGGCCAGACCTGGACCTTGGTGCCGTGCTCACCTTTGGCGGGGGAGAGTTTTTTGAGCGGCGCTACAACGGCACCTTCTTCGAACCCGATCTGCCATTGGGCGTCATCTCGCCAGACCGTGACCTGAAGCCGATTGGCGAGGGCGTTGGTCACCGATACACCGACGCCATGCAGGCCACCAGAGAAGGCATAGGCGCCGCCGCTTCCCTTGTCGAACTTTCCGCCGGCGTGGAGGCGGGTATAGACGATCTCCACCACGGGGACTTTCTCCTCCGGGTGCAGGCCCACGGGAATACCCCGACCGTCATCGGCCACGCTGACGCTGCCATCCAGGTGCGCCACCACGGCAATGGTCTTGGCATGGCCCGCCAGAGCCTCGTCCGCAGCGTTGTCAATCACCTCTTGGATGATGTGAAGCGGGTTCTCGGTCCGGGTGTACATGCCCGGCCGCTGTTTAACTGGCTCGAGTCCTTTTAGGACCCGAATCGAGGATTCGTTATAGCTACTCTTGGCCACAAAAATATTTTTAAAAAAAGTTATCCCCAGTGGGTGTGGAAAACCTGGGGAAATGTTTCAGAAAGATCACCAGTCATGGGCGTCAGGCTGGTTTGGTCATTTTTTGACCACCACACCCCACTCAACTTGACACCCTTTTTTTTGCTGTTCTCGATGCCCTCTTTTAACTACGAAATGGGGCGATCCGAAATCAAAACACCATCCGCGTCGGCCAGGCACCACTCGCCTGGACGAACCATCACACCAGCCATGTCGAGCACCACATCACGGTGCCCCTGGCCCGTGCGCAGACAGCGCCGGGGATGCGTGGCAATGGCCCAAATGCCCACCTGACAGTCAATCATCTCGGCCACGTCTCGAACGCAGCCGTGGACCAAGACGCCCGCCCAACCATTGCGCTCGGCCAACTGAGCCAGGTTGCCGCCAACCAGGGCACAACGGTCACTGCCACCGCCATCGACCACCAGAATGCGTCCCTGACCGGGGGTCTCCAGCATCTCACGGACCATGGCGTTGTCCTCGAAGACCTTCATGGTCACGATGGGGCCGGACATCACCTCGGCCCCGCCGTAGTTTTGGAAGACTGGGGGCAGCACCCTCAGGCTGCCAGAGAGAAGACGGTCCTCAGAGGCGTCACAGACGTCGGTCGTTGCTGGTGGCTTAGCGGACTGTCGGGCTGATCCCGCTGATCCCCTATGGCCCTGGCCACCTTGGCCGGCCTGAGGCCCTCTGGATCGTCCGTCCGGTTGATGTTTCATGGTTTGTCCCACTCCCCTGCTCGCAATTGACCCAAAGTATGCCTGACCCAGCAACCCGACCCGGGAGCCACCCCAAGCGCTACCAACTCGCTGGGGCTTTGCGTTGGATCAACAAGTCTTTGTTCGAGCGTCGGTTTTTCGAGAAAAGGAGGCCACAATGAGGCCCCATATGAGCTCACTCTTCGAATCCCTCTCCACCGGGCAGGTCGCCGTCCTGCTGGGCATCCTGGTTGGCCTAATGTTTGGTGCCTTGGCCCAGCAAAGCCGCTTCTGTCTGCGGTCAGCCTGTATTGAGTTCTGGCGCAACAAGCCATCGGCCAAGTTCGCCATCTGGCTCTTCACCTTTTCCACGGCCCTGCTGCTCACCCAATGGATGATCCAGACCGGTCACTTGAACACGGGCAGCATTCGCCAACTCGCATCCACCGGCTCGATGAGCGGGGCCATCGTTGGAGGAACCTTGTTTGGCATCGGCATGATTCTGGCCAGGGGTTGTGCCAGTCGTCTGTTGGTGCTGTCTGGCACGGGTAACCAGCGTGCCCTGATTGCGGGCCTGATTGTGACCGTGGTCTCACAGGCCTCCTTGCGGGGCGTGCTCTCTCCGCTTCGCGAGGACATCTCAACATGGTGGTTGGTGGATGCCAGTCAACGCAATCTCGCTCTATTCCTGCCCTCATGGGCGCCTATGACCCTGGCCGTTGTCCTGTTCCTCACGGCGGTCTGGCTGGCCATTCGCGCCACTCAGAAGGAAACCCGCTGGCATCAAGTCGCAGCCATTGGCGTGGGGGCCTCGGTGGCGCTGGGCTGGGGCCTGACGGCCTGGCATGCCAGCTGGTCTTTCGATGTCGTGCCCATCAAGAGCGTGAGCTTTACAGGGCCCTCAGCCGACACCCTGATGGGACTGATCAACGAGCCGGCCCTGCCGCTCTCATTTGACATTGGCATTGTCGTGGGCGTCTTTGCAGGTGCTTTCTTTGCCTCAGTCTTGGCGGGTGAATTCAAACTACAGGTCTTCACCAGCGAGACGGGTCTGTCACGTTACATCGTTGGTGCAGTGCTAATGGGCTTTGGTGGCATGCTGGCGGGTGGCTGCGCGGTTGGGGCCGGCGTCACGGGCGGCGCCGTGATGGCGCTCACGGCCTGGGTGGCCCTGCTTTTTATGTGGCTCGCGGCTGGGCTGACTGATGCCCTGGTCGACAAGAAAAAGGAATTGGCGACCGGGCACTAAGGCCAGCCCAAAGATCAGGCGCAGCGCTAGGCGATCGCCAGACTGCCAGGGCCAACCAAGGCCAGTACCACGCCCGTCGTCAGTTGTGAGCGCAAGCGCAGCCAATCCTGCGGCAGCCCCAGGCTCCGGTAGTGCATGCTGTCAAACACAAAGACAGCGCCATAGGCCAGAGCCAGACCCAAGAGCCGATAACCTCCTGGCAAGAAAAACAGACCACAGCCCACCAGCGCGGGCAAGACGCCAAAGATCAGAAGCTTCTTGCGAAGATCTGCTGCCAGATCTGGTGTGGCCATCGCCAGACCCCAATGAATGGCGCCTAAGAAAGCCAGAACGGCCATCGCGTAGACCGATAATCCGACAAAGGCGAGGTTGCGCAGGTTGGCATCCTGAGAGAACAGGACCGCAATGCTCAGACCGTAGAAGGGAATCAGTCCCCCAAAGCCCAGAATTCTCATCAAAGGCATTTGTCCGTGCAGGTCATTGCTTGCCGCCATGGTCTGGATTCCCTTACTGTTATCGGAGCCCGAATATGCCATGACCGCACGACCTATGTCATCGCCCGACCAACAACCCACAACACTTGAACTCAGGAGCCTGCCAGGCCCCTTCAAGGCGCTCGTCTTGGGTGCCTCTGGCACCATCGGGTCGGCCTTTGTTGAGGTCCTAAGTGAGATGCCCAATTGCACTCAGGTGGTGGGTCTGCACCGATCCTCATTGCCAGCCATCGACCTGGAACAGGAGGACACCCTTCGGCACGCCGCCCATTGGCTGGCCGACCAAGGGCCCTTTGCGCTCATTCTGGATGCCACCGGCGCATTGACCATTGATGGCGTGGGCCCCGAGAAAAGTCTCTCGCAGTGCAAGCCGCAGGTCTTGGCCAAGAGTTTTGCCATCAATGCGATTGGTCGAGCGCTGGTGCTCAAGCACTTCTCACCACTGCTGCCCAAACACGGCCGATCTCTGTTTGGGGTCTTGTCCGCTCGGGTGGGCAGCATCGAGGACAACCGGCTCGGGGGCTGGTATGGCTACCGGGCAAGCAAAGCGGCTGGCAACATGATTCTGCAAAACGCAGCCATTGAGATTCACCGCACCAAGCCCGAGGTGGTGTTCGCCGCTCTGCAACCGGGCACTGTGGACTCTCCTCTGTCGGCTCAATTCAGCAAAGGCCATCCGCTCACCAGGCCATGCGATGCAGCAGTTGGCCTGCTCATGGCCCTAGACCGACTTCACGCCAAGGGCAGTGCCTGGTTTGTCGACTTTCGAGGTGACGAAATCCCCTGGTAAAACCCAAGGCACCCCCCAACCCTAGGGTATTCCAGAGGCTATAGCCGGCATAAGTACAAACAATTGGTCACAGAATCTTCATGTAAATAATCTATGGTCAGGACTCAGCGTCCACCCATCCTCGATAAGGAGACTTACATGAACGATATGACCCAATGTCCCGTCATGCATGGTGGCAACACCTCCGGCACGACGACCAACATGGAGTGGTGGCCCACCACCCTGAACCTGGACATCCTCCACCAGCACGACACCAAGACCAACCCACTCAAGGGCTTCAACTACCGTGAGGAAGTCAAGAAGCTCGACGTTGCAGCTGTCAAAAAGGACCTCACTGCACTGATGACCGACAGCCAGCCCTGGTGGCCCGCTGACTGGGGTCACTACGGTGGCCTGATGATTCGTCTGGCCTGGCACGCAGCCGGCACCTACCGTATCGCCGACGGCCGTGGCGGCGCAGGCACCGGTGCCCAGCGCTTTGCCCCCCTGAACTCCTGGCCTGACAACGGCAACCTGGACAAGGGTCGTCGTCTGCTGTGGCCCATCAAGAAGAAATATGGCAACAAGCTGTCGTGGGCTGACCTGTTTATTCTGGCCGGCAACGTGGCCTACGAGTCCATGGGTCTGAAGACCTACGGCTTTAGCTTTGGTCGCGAGGACATCTGGCATCCCGAGAAGGACATCTACTGGGGCTCCGAAAAAGAGTGGCTGGCTGCTGACCGCTACGAGGGCGAGGGCGCTGACCGCGCAACGCTCGAGAACCCGCTGGCTGCCGTGCAGATGGGCCTGATCTACGTCAACCCCGAAGGCGTTGGCGGCAAGCCTGATCCCCTGCGTACCGCTCACGACATGCGTGTGACCTTTGCCCGCATGGCCATGAACGACGAGGAGACCGCAGCCCTGACGGCCGGTGGACACACCGTCGGCAAGGCCCACGGCAACGGCAGCGCCGCTGACCTGGGCCCCAACCCCGAGGGCGAAGATCTGGAAGCCCAAGGCTTTGGCTGGCTCAACAAAAAAGGCCGTGGCATTGGTCGCAACACCGTGACCAGCGGCATCGAAGGCGCCTGGACCACCCACCCCACCAAGTGGGACAACGGCTACTTCCACCTGTTGCTCAACTACGAGTGGCAGCTCACCAAGAGCCCGGCCGGTGCCAACCAGTGGGAGCCCATCAACATCAAGCCGGAAGACATGCCGGTCGACGTGGAGGACCCCTCGATCAAGGTCAAGCCCATGATGACCGATGCCGACATGGCCCTGAAAATGGACCCGGAGTACCGCAAGATCTCCGAGAAGTTCTACAAAGATCCTGCCTACTTCTCTGAAGTCTTTGCCCGCGCCTGGTTCAAGCTGACCCACCGCGACATGGGACCGAAGACCCGCTACATCGGACCTGAGGTACCAAAGGAGGACCTGATCTGGCAAGACCCCATCCCGGCCGGCAACGCCAAGTACGACGTGGCTGCCGTCAAGGCCAAGATCGCTGCCAGTGGTCTAAGCATTGCCGAGATGGTCTCCACCGCCTGGGACAGCGCCCGCACCTTCCGCGGCTCTGACTTCCGTGGCGGCGCCAACGGTGCCCGCATCCGCCTGGCTCCTCAGAAGGACTGGGAAGGCAACGAGCCAGCCCGCCTGTCCAAGGTACTGGCCAAGCTTGAGGCCATTGCCAAAGAGACCGGCGCCAGCGTGGCAGACGTCATTGTGCTGGCTGGTAACGTTGGCATCGAGCAGGCTGCCAAGGCAGGTGGTTACAACATCACCGTGCCCTTTGCCCCTGGCCGTGGTGATGCTACCCAAGCGCAGACCGATGTCGAGTCCTTCGCCGTCCTGGAGCCCTTGGCTGATGGCTTCCGCAACTGGCAGAAGAAGCACTACGTGGTCAAGCCCGAGGAAATGCTGCTCGACCGAGCACAGCTCATGGGTCTGTCGGCCTCCGAGATGACTGTGCTCGTCGGCGGCATGCGAGTCTTGGGCACCAACCACGGCGGCAGCAAGCACGGTGTCTTTACCGACCGCGCTGGCGTGCTGAGCAACGACTTCTTTGTCAACCTGACCGACATGTCCTACAGCTGGAAGCCCACCGGCCGCAACAGCTACGACATTGTCGATCGCAAGTCTGGTGCAGCCAAGTTCACCGCCACCCGCGTGGACCTGGTCTTTGGATCCAACTCGATCCTGCGTGCCTACGCCGAGCTCTATGCTCAGGACGACAACAAAGAGAAGTTCGTCAATGACTTCGTGGCCGCCTGGGCCAAGGTCATGAACGCAGATCGCTACGATCTGGTGAAGTAAGACCCCGGGGAGGTCTCCCTACAGCCCGGCCAGAGCGATCTGGTCGGGCTTTTTATTTGACGAATGCCAGAAAATTGCCAAGACTCCAAGGCTTCATGAGCAAGATTCGCAACTTGGTTCTCATCCTGGGAGACCAACTCGACCACCAGAGCACAGCCCTGTCGGGATTCGACAGCCATCATGACCTGATCTGGATGGCCGAGGTCGCCCAGGAATCTGAGCATGTGCCCTCCTCCAAAATCCGGACAGCTCTCTTTCTGAGTGCCATGCGGCACTTTGCCAAGGCGCAGCGGGAGTTGGGCCGGACGGTTCACTACGTCACGCTGGATGCCCCCGACAACAGCCAGACCCTGGCCGGCGAACTGGGGCGGACCCTGAAGACGTTTTCTCCAGAACAAGTGCTGATGACCGAGCCGGGCGACTACCGGGTGCTCAAGGCCATTGAGCAGTGCGCGGCCAGCCATGCCACCGCGCTGAAGGTGCTGAGCGACACCCACTTCGTCACGACGCTTGATGAGTTCAGAGCCCACGCCAAAGGCCGAAAGCAACTGAGGCTGGAATACTTCTACCGAGAGGTTCGCCACAAGACGGGGCTGCTCATGCAAGGCTCAGAGCCAGTTGGCGGCCAGTGGAATTTTGATGAGGACAATCGCGGCGCCTTTGGCAAAGAGGGCCCTGGCCTCGTGCCACCACCCGCACAGTTTGCCCCCGATGAGATCACCCAGGACGTGATCGGTCTGGTGGACTCTCGCTTTCAGAACCATGTTGGCGATCTGAAACAATTTAATTGGCCGGTAACCCGAGCCCAGGCGCTAGAAGCCCTGCAGGCCTTTGTCCGAGAAAGGCTGCCCCTCTTTGGTCGCTACCAAGATGCCATGTGGTCTGGCCAGGCCTGGCTCTATCACTCACACCTGTCTTCTAGCCTAAATCTCAAACTCATCAGCCCACTCGAGGTCGCCCAGGCGGCTGAGCAGGCCTACCAGCGTGGGGATGTCCCCATCGAGGCGGCCGAGGGTTTCATTCGCCAGGTCATTGGGTGGCGAGAGTACGTCCGGGGCCTCTACTGGCTCAAGATGCCTGGCTATGCAGACCTCAATGAACTGGGTGCGAACCAGCCACTGCCCTCGCTCTATTGGACCGGTCAGACGGACATGGCCTGTATGCGAGATGCCCTGGACCACACCCTGCGTTTTGGCTACTCACATCACATTCAGCGACTGATGGTCACCGGCCTCTATGCCCTGCTCTTTGGCGTGAGACCACAGGCCATTCATGAGTGGTACTTGTCGGTCTATGTGGATGCGGTGGAGTGGGTGGAACTGCCCAACACACTGGGCATGAGCCAATTTGCCGATGGCGGCCAGATGGCCAGCAAGCCCTATGCAGCCAGCGGGGCTTACATCGATCGCATGAGCAACCACTGCAGCGGCTGCCGCTACAAACCAAAAGAAAAGCTAGGCCCGTCGGCCTGCCCTTTCACCACGCTGTATTGGGATTTCTTGATTCGGCACAAAGATCGCCTGGCCAAAAACCCAAGAATGGTCATGCAGATCAAGAACGTCAATCGACTGGACCAAGCCACGCAAGACCAGATCAGCCTGCAGGCCAACGAGTATCGGGCGTCTGTTCTCGCTGGCGCATAAAAAAAAGGAAGGCAGGCGCCTCCCTTTGATCGTGGAGTTGACAGGCTTAAAACTCGTCTTTGACCGAGGTCAGACCCAAGGCATCCCAGTCCAGCATGCCACCACGGTAGTAATAGATCTTGTCGGCGGGAAAGCCATCTCGGGTCATGGCACGAATGGCCATGGGGCTCTGGGGACAGGCTGGCCCGTTGCAAAAGGCATAGACCTTCTTCGCTTTGGCGCAATTCCACTTGGCATCGGTTTTGGTGCAGCCCAACTCGTTCATACGAGAGGCGACCTCGGTGTAGGGAATGCCAACGGAGCCAGGGATGGTGCCCTTGACGCGGTCGTTGGTATCCCGCATGTCAAGGACGATGGCATCTGCATCACCCAGCGCCGCGATGACCTCGATCTCGGCCACGGGATGAACGCCTTTCACAGGCACCAGGGGCTGCATCACACCGCCGTTCTTTCCACAGGCCGTCATCTTGCGGGTAATGGTGACTGGACCCTTGGCGGTCTTGATGGTGATCTGCTCGGGCTGACCATCCAGAATTTTCAGGGGGGTACCAACGGCGATGGTGGCGGCCTGCGCAAAGGCCCACTGGCTCACCAGCAGGCCGGCTAGGCCTACTACTACGGACATCATCTTTTTCAAAACAAGTCTCCTCAGACTAGGGTGTAGAGTTCGACCATGGTTCTTGGCCAGTGGTCTGGTTCTGAATCGTTCCTGAGATTAATGAGTTCCCGGCGCCCCGTTTTGATCTTTGTCAAAAATCCAACTATCCCATTCAACCTAGCCTTGGCGCTGGGTGTTCATCTGGCCATCCTGCTCTTGGTTCTTGTGCTGACGGGGCAGCTGGTATGGCCAAAGGCCAAACCACCGGCCCTCGACCCACTCAAAATCGAGGTCATTCGTCTCGCGCCATCGACCTCGCCCAGCCCACCAGCCCCTGGACCAGCCAGCAAGGCAGCCCCGCCGGCACCCACCGCCGAGGACTGGGCCTTGGCCTCGACCTATACGCTTAAGAACAGCAAGCGTTACCGCAACACCTGGGGGCAGCAGGTTCGCAGCATGATGGGCACGGCTGTAGAGGGCCCCGACCAGGGTGCGGTGCGGTTTGCCATTGAGATTGCGCCAGACGGCAGACTCGCCAAATTGCAGACCATCTGGTCTACCTCGGACAAAGCCGAGCAACTGGCCCGTCAGGCAATTGCCAACCTGCCGCCGCTGCCCCCTACCCCAACGGGGCAGCCACTGGTCTTTGAGAAGACCATCTCTTTTCAGCCCTTTGACGATGGCTGGCCGCCGATTTATAAGTTTGACTGCCTGCCCGATCCGCCTCGCTACAGCAACCCGTTTGGCTGGGATGGCCGTTCGACCTTTGTCCCCAAGCCACCACCAGCAAGACCGGATCCGAATCAGCCCACGCCAACCGAGTGCCCCGATGCGCCGGAGGATTCCCTAGAGGCCGAGGCCGCCGACATGCAACGGCAGTTCGACCTATGGGAATCCAGCCGACTCAAGACTCACCCCCAGTAGACCACTGGGCCCAGGTCAGCGCTGGTCGCTGCTGTCTTTGGGCTTGAAGGGGAAGGCCGTTCCAGCATGCCCCGGTTTGGCCGGAATGCGCAGAGACAAGACCATGGTCACAGCCAGCGTCAGGACGGTAAAGCCCAGAGACCAGGCAATGGGTATCTTGTAGAGGTCGATCAGCAGCATCTTGGTGCCGATAAAGACCAAGACAATGGCCAGGCCGTATGACAGCAAGTGAAAACGCTCGTGCATGCCTGCCAGCAAGAAGTACATGGCGCGCAGTCCCAGGATCGCAAAGACGTTCGAGGTCAGCACAATGAAGGGATCCGTGGTGATGGCAAAGATGGCTGGAATAGAATCCACCGCAAAGACTAGGTCCACAAAGCCAATCAGCAGAATCACCACAAACAAAGGTGTGGCCATCTTCACGCCATTGACCACCGTGAAAAACTTCTCGCCATCGTAGTCAGGCGAGATTTTCATGCGACCACGAATCCATTTGAGTGCCGGGTTGTTATCCAGGTCAGGTTCCTGCCCAGCGGCCCACCACATCTTGACACCCGTGATCACCAGGAAGGCACCAAAGACATACATCACCCAATGAAACTTCACGATCAGCCAGGCACCCACCAGGATCATGACGGCCCGCAGAACCAGTGCTCCCAAGATACCGAACATCAGGACCCGCTTCTGAAATTCGGCCGGCACAGCAAAATACGTAAACAGCATCAGGAAGACAAAGATGTTGTCAACTGCCAGCGCCTTTTCAACGACATAGCCGGTGATGAACTCCAAGGCCTTGGCATCCGCCAGGGCCTTCGCAGCCGCGTCCTCTCCGAGCCCGCCCAGGTGCCACCAGAGCCAGCCGACAAACAAGAACGAAACTGCCACCCAGATCAGAGACCAGATGGTGGCCTCTTTCATGGTGACGGCATGAGCGCCCTGCTTGTTCAGGGCCAAGAAATCAATCGCCAAGGCGATCAAGACGAATACGACGAACAACGTCCACAGCAACGGCGTACCGATGGAGATCATGTGAGAAGCCTCTCTACCCAGACTGGCCAGATCTGGTGGTGTATTGAAAACTCCTCGCCAGTCTTGTTCCCCGTGCTGAGTTACGGTTGGCGGTACCGAGCGATGGTGGGGCCGCCACCAGACGCTGTATTGACGATACCGCCGCACGGCTAACAAAGGCCGTGTGAACTACTCCCTTTGAGAGGCACTAATATTTTAGAGAAAAACTTCCAAGTAAAGCGATGGACTAGGGGCATTAACCAGAAAAAGCTTATGAAATTTAGGACTTGGTCATCTTGCACTCTAGCCATCAAGCTTTGGTCTTCTTTTTAGGAGTTCGACTCATGACACAACCTTCTCAACATCACCTCGTTTTTCAAAAGACCAGCAAGGCACTGGCAACACTGGGATTTCTTCTGGCGATGGGCCCAGCCTTTGCGTTTGGCCCAGTGATCTCTGCCGGTTCGCTGAAGGCATCCCTCGAGAAAGGCGAGGTCAAAGTCTTGGACATTCGGGAGGCCAAGGGGTCACCAGAAGCACCCAACTACGATGCCGGTCACATTCCAGGATCCCTGTCTGCCCCCTACTCGCAATTCAGAGGCGACAAATCCAATCCGGGGCGTCCTGTCCCGGAACCCAAACTGTCGGCGGTCGTCTCAGCCCTGGGCCTGACGCCTGAGACCAAGGTCGTGATTGCGAACCGAGGAACCGATGCAACCGACTTTGGCGCAGCTGCCAGGGTCTACTGGACGTTGAAGGTCGCAGGCTTCAAACACCTGGCTGTCCTCGATGGGGGTCTCAAGGCCTGGAGCGCCAGTGGTCAGCCTCTAGCCACAGACAAACCCAAAATCAATCCTACCCAGATCAGTGTTCAATATGATCAGTCGGCCATCGTCGACATCCAAGAAGTCGCCAAGTTGACCGACTCAACGAGCTCAAATCGTCCCAAATTGATTGACGCCCGTCCGGCTGGCTTCTTCAAAGGTGACGTTCGCCACGATGCCGCCAGCCGATATGGCACCCTGCCCACCGCCACCAATCTAAGCCATGACCAGTGGTTCACACCCAAGACGGGGCAGCTCAAAACAAAGGCAGAGATTGAAACCATCGCCAAGGCGGCTGGACTGGTCCAAGACCAGGAGACGGTCTCGTTTTGCAACACCGGACATTGGGCCGCTACCAACTGGTTCATTTTGTCCGAGGTCCTGGGTCAAAAGGGTGCGAAGATGTTTCCCGAGTCGATGGTGGCCTGGAGTCAGACCAGCCAGCCTCTTCAGAACGATCCCGGCCGAGTGGGAACCCTTTGGCGGGATATCAAGAGGGCTTTTTAGAGCCCTGACAGTCGAAATTGGTTATAGTCAGGACACTGTTTTCCAACACACGGCTCGCAATTGAACCCCATCGCTCGCATCATCCTGACCGTTTTCTTGATGATCAGCCTGCCTCTCCAAGGGCAGGCGGCGGCAGCATCTAACTGTCATGCCACGATGGCGCCAGAGCACCTCACCCAGTTTTCCGGGCATGTAAGCAATCAGGATTCGCGACATGATCACCAAGAGGCTCATCAAAAGGCCCAGTACCATGCCCACGAATCGGCGGCCCCCGACGGTGTGACCGACAACCAGGCCGTCCCGGCTACATCAAAAGTAGCCAAAGCCAGCTGCTCGGTCTGCAATGGTTTCTGCACCATGCCATTGGGACTGATTTACCCGTCGGTCCATCAAGCCCTAGACTTCGATTCTCCAAAAGTTGTCGTTGTCTCAGCGAGGCCGCATGCCAGCGTCTACCTAGACGGGTTACTAAGACCACCCCGCTCCTGATCTCCTTCGGTACGTTAGCCCCCGGGGCCACAGGCGTCCCGTGGGTTCAGTCCTGATCGATCACCAGGAGCATTCATGAAACGTTCTCTTTTACTGCTAATGCTGGGGTTCACCCAGCTTATGACACCAGTCCGGGCTCAGCCCACTCACGACTGGCTGCAACTAAATGACCGCGTACGAGAGGCAGGCGGATGGAAAGCCTATGCCCGCGAGCGGTCTGGCCAAGCCCCAGCCGAATCCAAACCAAAGGCGACCACCCCGCTCTCTCTGGCAGAGGCCTTGAAACAAGCCCGTGGGCTTGAGCCTGGGCTCACCCAGACGCTGGCGATTACCAGCCATCGATTGGCCGACTACCCACGCCTCAACCATGCACAGCGAGAGGCCCTTATCAAGGATCAGAGGCTGACGGCTGACATCACAACGCTCTACTATGGAGCGGTGGCGGCCCAGCAGCGACTGACGCTTCAGAGAGACATCTCCGAAATACGGGACATCGCTGCTGAACTCATCAGACGTATGCGCAAGGCGGGCAATACAAATGATCTGCACGCCCTTGAGAAAGACTTAGACGCCGGACATTCACTTGAAGATTTATCAGCGGCTCTTCTCGAGTATGAGGAGTCGATAGAGGCAGTAAAGCTCAGACTACAACTGGGCGCAGCGGTACCAGCGCTCTCCCTCAGTGATGGCCTACCGGATCCTCCTGCCCGCCTGCAAAGCCTGAGTGAGGTGGACGAAAGGCTGTTGTTGATCACATCAAACAACCCAGCTGTATTGCGAATCCAGTCCGAGGTCAGGCTGGCGCTATTGGCTCGCCAGGAGAGCCACAAGATCGTTCAAATCTACCGGACCCGACTGCTTCCCGCACAGAAAAAGGTGTCTGAGGAGACGCTTTTGCATTACAACGGCATGATTCTGGGCATATTCGAGCTGCTCAAAGATGCCGAAAATCACACCAAACTCCAGAGTCAATACCTTTCACAACTCTTGAAGTTCTGGAGTCTCGAGTCAGCGCTGCAAACCAAGCTTGCCGCGCTACGCGAGGAACTGATCAATATTGGGAGAGACGCATGGAACTGAGCCGACGCCAAGCCTTGTTCGCTGGATTCGCTGCATCGACCACCTTGGCTGCAACCGCCGTCAGCCGTGTCGCTCTGGCGAGATTGCCTGAGCCGGTTTTACAAACGAGCCCCACCACACAACCCCCTCTTACACCGGAGTCTGGCCGTCCCTACAACCCCGTGGTCACCCTGAATGGCTGGACACTCCCATGGCGGATGAACAATGGTGTGAAAGAGTTTCATCTGGTGGCCGAACCAGTCGTTCGGGAGATGGCACCAGGATTCAAGGCTCACCTGTGGGGATACAACGGACAATCACCCGGACCGACCATCGAGGTCGTTGAAGGCGATAAAGTCCGCATCTTCGTCACCAATCGCCTGCCAGAGCACACCTCGATTCACTGGCATGGGCAACGGCTGCCGAGCGGCATGGATGGCGTTACGGGACTCAACCAACCAGGCATCCCCTCTGGTAAGACATTTGTCTACGAATTCACCGCCCGCCGCCCTGGAACATTTATGTACCACCCTCATGCGGATGAGATGACGCAAATGGCCATGGGCATGATGGGGTTCTGGGTCACGCACCCTCGAAAGAAACACCCGCTCATCGCAGAGGTTGACCGCGATTTCTGCTTTCTCTTGAATGCTTACGACGTTGACCCAGGCAGTTACACTCCAAAGATCATGACCATGCTGGATTTCAACATCTGGTCTTGGAACAGCCGCGTCTTTCCGGGCATCGACTCACTCAATGTTCGCCTTAATGATCGGGTGCGCATTCGAGTTGGCAACCTCACCATGACAAACCACCCCATCCACCTTCATGGTCACGAGTTCGAGGTGACCGGCACAGACGGTGGTCCGACACCAAAGCAGAGTCGCTGGCCAGAGGTCACGACCGATGTAGCGGTGGGGCAGATGCGTCAGGTTGAATTCATCGCAAGTGAAGAGGGCGACTGGGCTTTTCATTGCCACAAGTCGCATCACACGATGAACGCCATGGGTCACGCTGTGCCCACCCTGATTGGTGTTGATCACACCGGGCTGGCAGGTCGAATCAAGCGGGTCATCCCAGACTACATGGTCATGGGCGAGCGTGGCATGGCGGATATGGCGGAAATGGAGATGCCGCTACCGGAGAACACCATTCCAATGATGACCGGTGAGGGTCCCTATGGATCAGTTGAAATGGGCGGTATGTTTAGCGTGCTCAAGGTCCGCAATAATCAAAAACCCGGAGACTATTCAAACCCAGGCTGGTACCAGCAACCGAGAGGGACACAGGCGTTTGAATGGAAGGGGCCGCAGTTGTCAACTGCCCCCCGATCCAAGTCAAGTGGCCAGGGGGCCATGCCCAGGTCTGACGCCACAGAGGTCGAGGTTCAAGTCCGCAAGCCCAACAAGGCCCATCACGGCCACCAACACTAGAGAACAGTTTTCCCAATAGGAGAAATCAAAAATGTCTAGCTACAACGCAACGAAAATAGCTTTGCTAGCTGCCATGGTCAGTGGCTTGGTCACTGCCGCTCACGCCCATGGCAACAATCAACATAACGCCGGGGCTCATGGCGCTCACGGCGTAATGATAATGCCCGCCGAGCAAAAGGCTTGGGGAATCGCTGGTGACCCCAAGAAAGTTGACCGAGTCATTACCATCCAGATGACCGATAACATGCGCTTCACGCCAAATCAGCTCACGGTTAAAAAGGGCGAAACGATCCGCTTCGAAGTCAAAAATGCAGGCGCGGTTATGCATGAGATGGTTATCGGGACCAAACAGGAACTTGATCAACACGCAGCCATGATGAAGAAGCACCCCAACATGGAACATGACGAGCCCTATATGGCGCACGTGGGACCCAAAAAGGCCGGCCAATTGATCTGGCAGTTCAACCGCGAGGGTGACTTTGATTTTGCCTGCCTGATTGCGGGCCACTATGAAGCCGGAATGGTCGGAAAGATTCGGGTGAGTCCATGAGCAGCAAATTGGATAGGCGCCGCCTGGTAAGAGCCCTCGGCTTGACCATCTTGGGTGTTGCGACGATGCCCTCCCTGGGGCGGGCTCAAGTCACCAAGCAGCTCATCGAAGTCTGGAAGTCACCGACCTGTGGTTGCTGTTTGGAATGGATGCGGCACCTCGAAGTCAATGGATTTCGAGTGAGGGGATACGACACTGGCAGCAGTGCAAAGCGCAGTGAACTTGGTATGCCCAGGGAATACGCCTCATGTCATACAGCTTTAATAAATGGATATGTGATTGAGGGGCATGTTCCCGCAAGAGAGATTCAACGTCTCCTGAGAGAGCGTCCAAAGGCCATCGGGCTATCGGTCCCAGAGATGCCAATCGGATCACCGGGAATGGACGGTCCCGAATACGGCGGTCAGGTCGATCCGTATGATGTTCTGCTGGTGAGCGGTACTGGCCGGGTAAAGGTCTTCGCTTCCTACCGCCCCAGAAGAGGGGGGCAACCATGAAGACCCTTGTTAAGATGATGACCGGCCTACTTCTGGTTGGCGTCTGTTCCTCCGCCATGGCAGAGTGGGCTAGCGGTGAGATCCGCCGGCTCGACCCAGAAAACAAGCGGCTAACGATTAAACACGGCGATATCAAATCGATTGATATGCCCCCCATGACCATGGTGTTTTATGTCAAGGAGCCCTCTCTTCTTGGGGGGCTCCAAGTACAGGATGCAGTGGAGTTTCAGGCGACAGCCGAGGGAACCAAGTACATCGTTACGGCGATTCGGAAAAAGGCACCCTAACCAGATGGAAGCTTTACTCGTGTCCACTGGTGTGGTTGCCCTTGCCGAAATTGGCGATAAGACTCAATTGTTGGCCTTCATACTGGCCTCTCGATTCAAGAAGCCCCTTCCCATCATCATGGGCATCTTGGTAGCGACCATCCTGAACCACGGTCTGGCTGGGGCACTCGGCGCCTGGATCACCGCCACCATCAGTCCCGACGTTCTTCGTTGGGTCTTGGGCTTGTCTTTTATTGGCATGGCCATCTGGACGCTGATTCCGGACAAGATTGGGGAAGAGGAAACCCAGATTGCCAAGCGATTTGGGGTCTTTGGTGCGACACTCATCACCTTTTTTCTGGCGGAAATGGGAGACAAAACTCAGATCGCCACAGTTGCATTGGCTGCGCATTACACCGCGCCCATCATGGTGGTGATCGGAACAACCCTGGGGATGCTGATTGCAGACGTGCCGGCGGTATTTGCTGGGGACAAACTCGCCAACAAAATCCCGATGCAGCTGGTTCACGTTATTGCAGCAGGCGTATTTTTGGTATTGGGTATCACGACCCTCGCCATACCAAAGCTAGTTTAGGCGGGGCAAAAACTGAACGCTAACCCTACAAGCAGTTGTTGTGCTTCTTCCAGATTTCTTGGTGCCCCATCGCCTTCGCAAATTCGGGAACGACACAACGGGCCTGCTCGGCCGCGGACTTTGTCGGTGTAACAACCACAGCAGACTCAGCCTGTAAAACAGCATTCTCTATAGGTGCGATGCGAACGCCGTATAGATGAGGACCCAGCAGCACCAACCCTAAGAGTAGTGCGACGAGGGGAATTGCCTCGAAGAGTGACGGTGGATTGAACTGCTGCCGCTCACAAGCCTGGCCGGGACACAACTGAGCCTTTTGTGGGGAAATTCGGTTGTAAATCCAACAGCCTATACAGATGCCGAAAGCTGTCTCAAAAAACAAAAAGATCAGACACAGAAGACAGGTCAAAAGGTTCAGAGGCCCCACGACTCCCTTGAAAACCACGAGGTATGTCACCACCAAGGCCAAACCAAGCCCAATTGACCAGGCAAAACGCTTCTGAGGCGCACCTACCCACTCAGGCTGCTGATGACGAACCAACCACTGGCCCATCACCAGGCTCGGTGCAAGCCTTGGATTCAACAGAAGTCGTACGATAAAGTCCGTCAGAAAGGCGACTACAAAAACACGCGTCGGACCGAAGTTGCCTGTTAACCAGGCATTCATAAAGGCAATCATGGCAAAGAGGAAAAGAAGACCAGCACCGGCTCTGACGGCTCTCTCATTCAAAACTGGCACCGAGAATTCGGGCCGTTTCTCACCACAGGCAAATATCGAATTAGGCATGATCAAGTCCCGTTAGTGCTTTGACTGGGCACCCGCTGCCCGTGCATTCGCGTCCAGACCGCCCTTGGCCTTCCACTCCTCAAAGCCACCCTGCATAATTTTGACGTTGTCGTATCCAGCGAGGCGCAGCGCAAGGCCGGCCTGGGCACTCAGACTGCCGGTGTTGCAGTAGATCAAGACCATCTTGTCTTTGGGGATCTTGGAACGCTGCTCGAGCACCTTGCGCCATTCAATGTTGACGGCACCAGGAATGTGAGCCTTGGAGAACTGACCTGCATCCCGGGCGTCGATCACCATCATCTTGGAATACTCAGCGCGGGGAATCTGCTCTGCAAAGATCACCGCACCACCGTAGTCAATAAATTCTAGATACCCAGAGATCTCGTCGATCAGGACGGCCTTGGAATCCGCCATCGCGGGGGTACTGATCGCCATGGCCGCCGCCACTAATACTTGTACGAATTTCATATCCCAATCTTACGGGTTGGCTTCGAAGTCTACAAACACACGGTTCATATTGGCCCGGTGCAGCTCAGAAAAATTCTGGAGATGCATAAATTGCTTGGGCTTGGCGAACTTCTCCAAGGTCTCGCCAATGGAATCCATGTTGCGAGCAGCTGCCCCGACATTCTTGATCAAGAAATCGTAGTAATCACCAGTCTCAAGCTTGGCATGAGCCAGATCGGTCACCCGTCCGTGACCAGGAACGATGTACTTGGGGCTAAGACTGACCAACCGTTGAAAGGCAGCCTGCGCTTTACGAACATTGGATTGAGGTAAGACACCCAGGACTCGGTCGACGTAGACAAGGTCGCCGGTAAACACGACCGAAGCGTCTGGCAGATAGATCATCGTGTCACCTGGGTAATGAGCGTTGGTCTCAATCCACTGAATCCGAACCCCATCAATCGTCAAGGCCTTCTCTGGTGCAGGGTGAACCTGGTCGGCCTGCAAGGCACCCGTGCCCTTCAACTGCTGCCCAATAAACCGCTCAAGGCCCTGAAGCTGCTGCTGAAAGACCGCCTTCTGAGTCTCAACCGTATTGGCCATGGCCTGAACCTCGGCCCCTCGCTTAGCAAAGTAACTATTGCCCAGCCAGCGGTGGTCCTGTGACCCGGTGTTGAGTACCCAACGAATGGGCTTGGGCGTGACGTCTCTCACGGCCTTCTCCAGCATGGCCGCGCTGTGAGCGCTCGCGCCACTGTCAATCAAGATCACACCAGTCGGTGTGACGATGAATCCGTAGTTGGCATTGAGACCAGCATTGGCCTCGCTTCGCTGCCCCAAGGGTCCGACGATGGCGTAGACGCTCTCAGTCACCAGCTGGGCCTTGGGTCGATAGGTAGGCTCATTGGCCTGAGTCACCTGAAGAGCTAGGAAGGGCGTCAGCAAAGCCAGCTTCAAGTAGGTGCGCTTCATACTCATCATCGTTTTAGTCTCTTCTCTTCTATTCAAGCAGTTGGGTAACGCTCCGGCAAATCTGCGATGCCGCAGTTCTACGTGGTGTCGAGGTTTAACTACTAGATAGCTTAACGCGTCACAAATGTTCGCACCGTCAAAAAGCTCTGCACCCCGCAGAAAGCAGAGCTGGATGAGACCGTGCCTAGGGTGGCAAGCCAACCCAGCATTGGGGACGCCAAGGTCGGCGATCTGGTCGGCATCCGAGTTTACAAATTTCGCATGGGCCAACTGCTGTGTCTGCTGGCCTATCGGATGTTGGATGGGGCCACCATCAAGCTCCTCATGGTCGGTCCCCACGAAAACTTCTATCGGGACCTCAAGCGCAGCGACCATTAATTGGGCACTACGCTGATTGCACCCTGGCCAGTGCACGAGACAAGGCGGAGCTGCTTTCGTATCCGGCCACCCGGGCTGCCTCCTTGAGTCCTCGCCCCAACTCCACAGCTCGCCTGGCCAAGGCCAGTCGGATGGCTGCCAAATACTTTCCTGGCGGCTTGCGCATCGTCTGATGAAACTTGGTGGCAAAGGCCGTTCGCGACATACCGGCCTCTTTGGCGAGGAGCTCTAGGTCCCACTTAAAGGCCGGACACTGGTGCATCGCCACCAGTGCCTTGGCGATCCGGGGATCAGCCAGACCATTAAAGAGGCCACCGCCCTGCGTATTGGGATGCGCTACGAGGTAGCGCAATAAACCAATAAACAGGATGTCGCCTGCGCGGTTCAGCAATGCTGGACGCCCGCAGCGCGGCGCATCCAATTCCGATTCAATCATCGCCACCGCCAGTCTGAGCGAGGGCTCATCGTCGACGAGTGAGACGATTCGTGGCTGTGAGAACTCCTCCAAAAACAAGGCGGCGACCGGTCCTGTCAATTGCACCCGTGCGGCCAACAGACGACGGGGATCCTTGCTGGTGAATCGGTGAAAGACATAGGGCCGGCTGGCATGAATGGCGAGCAGCGCCGGGGAGTGAATCTTTTGCTGCACGCCGTCGACCTTGAGCTCTGCGCATCCGCGCGTCAGAAAGAACAGTTTTAGATCGGTGTGGTTATCCCCGCTGGGTGCTCCCTCTATGCGGGGCTCTGAGACCAGACCCAGGCTTACCAAGGGCGCCAAACCCTCCAGAAGTGCGGACAGGCGATCGAGTTTGGTGTCAGTCATTTTGAACGAATAGCAAATATTTATGAATTTTTGTTTGCCAATAGTACGACATACTCATGCCTCAACGTCACCACCTCAAAAATTATTTCTATTTGGAGCTCGCATGACCACCTCAGCACTCACACCCCGTCTGCCCGTCCCAGCCCTTAGCGTTCCCACGGTCAATGGGCAGACATTCGTCTTGGGAGAAAACCCAGGCCAACGCTTCGATCTGATCGTGGCCTACCGCGGCCTGCACTGCCCCATTTGCGCGAAGTACCTCATTGAACTGGAGCGTCTGGTGCCCGAGTTTAAGAGCCGCGGCGTAGAGGTGCTGGCCCTTAGCAGTGACACGGCTGAGCGGGCCAAGGCCATGGCTGACAAGATTGGTGCGACCCACCTTCGGCTTGGCTACGGCCTGAGTTTGCAGATAGCCCGACAGTGGGGCCTCTACATCAGCACAACCCGTGGGCAGACCTCCATCGGCATCGAAGAGCCCGCACTCTTTAGTGAGCCAGGCGTGTTTATTGTTCGACCGGATGGCACGCTTTACTACGGTTCCACACAGACCATGCCCTTCGCCCGCCCCTCTTTCCAGGATCTGCTCGGTGCCATTGACTTCGCCATCGCCAAGGACTATCCGGCTCGCGGCGAATACACAGGCCTTCTTCCTACTGAGCGGTCATAACCATGAAGATCCTGATCCTCGGAGCCGGCGGAATTGGCGGTTATTTTGGCGCCCATCTCATTCGAGCCGGTGCCGACATCACCTACCTGGTCCGCGACAAGCGTAAGGCACTGCTGGACGCCAATGGGCTGACCATTCAGACGCCGACCGAGGCCTTTGTGGTTCAGCCTCAGACCATCACAGCTTCGTCAGCCCAGCCAATCTATGACCTCATCATTTTGGCGCCAAAGTCATACGACCTTGAGGATGCCCTGCGCTCGTTGCAAGGCGCACTCGGACATGGGCTGGTCTTGCCCTTGCTCAATGGGCTTGACCATCTAGATCTGCTGGATCGTCAGCTTGGACGTGAGCGGGTCCTAGGCGGGGTGGCCCATATTGCCGCCACCATGTCTGCAGATGGCAGTGTTCGCAGGCTGACTGACCTGCATCGCCTGACCGTCGGGCCACGGCATAACTTGCAGCGTGACATCGCCCATGCGTTCTGGAGCCTCTGTCAGAAAACGCCCTTTGAGAGCGTGCTAACGGATGACATTGAGCAGGCACTCTGGGACAAGTGGGTGTTCTTGGCCACTCTCGCCGGTATGACAACGCTCTGTCGGGGCTCCGTTGGGCAGATCGTCGCCACCGACTATGGCCTACAGGTAACAACCAGTCTTTATCAGGAATGTCTGGCCATTGCGAAGCGCTCTGGCCACGCGATTGCGGCCGAGACCTCTGACAAGGCCCTGGCAATCCTCACAGCCAAAGGATCGAGCTTCACAGCCTCCATGCTAAGAGACCTTCAAGCAGGGCAGCCCACCGAGCACGACCACATTTTGGGTGCAATGGTTCGAAGGGGCCTCGCGCTTAATTGCCTGAGCCCACTGATGATGCTGGCCCATACCCACCTGCAGGTGCAGGCTAGCGGTCGTAACTGAGGAGGAGTGGCGGCCCAGCAGGGGTCGCTTCGCTAACTTGCTGAGGTCAAAATAAATCGAGTTTTGGTGGTATCAGGGATTCGAACTTCGAAATAGGAAGCCTTGTTAAAGAGGTTTTCTGTACTGAAGAAACCCACTTTTTTCAGCAATACGGTCATACAACAGCATGGCGTCTGTGTTTGTCTCGTGCGTAAGCCACCAAACGCGAGAGGCTCCTGACTTGGGCTGTACCCCGTTTCAAAGACACTTTGTTAAGGTGAAGTGTATGATTATTAAGGAGAATTAAAAGGAACCTCCAAGATGCTAAAGACTTGCCATAATTTTCAAGATTTCCGGCGACTCGCGAAGCGTCGTTTACCTGGCCCCATCTTTAATTACATCGATGGTGGCGCTGACGATGAAGTGACATTACGCAGAAACACCACCTCATTTGAACATGTAGATCTGCTTCCATCTGTGCTGTGTGGGGTGTCGACGGTTGATCTCTCCGTGACGGTGATGGGCCAGAAACTTGCGCTGCCGATCTATTGTTCTCCGACGGCGTTGCAGCGTCTCTTTCATCACGAGGGGGAGAGAGCTGTGGCGGCCGCTGCAGAGAAATTTGGAACTATGTTTGGTGTCTCGTCGCTGGGGACGGTCTCGCTTGAGGAATTGCGGAAAAAACATAAGAACCCACAGGTCTATCAGTTCTACTTTCACAAAGATCGCGGTCTGAATTCTGCCATGATGTCTCGGGCTAAAGATGCTGGTATCGAGGTCATGATGCTCACAGTCGATTCAATCACTGGGGGTAATCGAGAGCGTGATCTCCGAACAGGCTTTTCAATTCCTTTTCGTCTAACGCTGGGGGGCATTGCGCAGTTTGTGATGAAGCCTGCTTGGGGTATCAACTACATTACCCACGAACGCTTTCGGCTGCCGCAGCTCGAAGAGCACGTCAGGATGGATGGCGGATCAAGCTCAATCGGAGGCTATTTCACCAATATGCTGGACCCCTCGATGACGTGGAATGACGTTGAGAGGATGGTCGCGGAATGGGGAGGAAAGTTCTGTTTGAAGGGCGTGATGACAGCGGAGGACGCTCGACATGCAGCAGACATTGGCTGTGCAGGCATCGTACTGTCCAACCACGGCGGCCGACAGCTCGATGGTTCTCGCACCGCTTTCGATCAACTGGGCGAGGTGGTGGATGCTGTGGGTGACCGTATCGATGTGATGATGGATGGTGGCGTTCAGAGGGGTACCCATGTGGTGAAGGCGCTCTCAATGGGTGCTAAGGCCGTTGGGATTGGCCGTGGTTACCTCTATGCTTTAGCCGCTGCTGGCCAGCCCGGGGTAGAAAGGGCGTTGGCTTTGTTTAAGGCGGAAATCGAGCGGGATATGAAACTAATGGGGGTTACTCGGGTTGGGGATCTCAGCCGAGCGAATTTGAGGATGTCTTACCCAATCCGTTGATGGGTGGTATATGCCTGTCATTCCCATGACCAGAATTAAAAAACTTGGTTTCACCCTAGTAAACCCAGCTCTCTCGGCTGGCTTAAGAGAGTTTAGGGCAGCGAGCTGAACAGCCCAAAGCAAAAAGCCCCGCGTGGTGCGGGGCTCAGTGCTAGCTCACGTGGCCATGAGCAAGTTAGTGCTGGTAATTTTGGCGGTGGAACACGGAACCGAACCCGCGTCCGCTTTCAGAGCCAGATAGTAACGCATGGCCTCAGAGTCCGCCGATTCGGCTCTGTTGGCATTTTGTTCTTGTGCGCTGATCAGTTGTGTTTGAGGCGAAGTGCGTTGCCGATGACCGAGGCCGAGCTGAAGCTCATGGCCAACGCGGCAATCAATGGAGACAGCAGCCAGCCAGTCCAGGCAAACAGGACGCCGGCAGCTACTGGAATGCCGAGTGCGTTGTACAAGAAAGCAAATACCAAGTTCTGCTTCATGTTGGCCACGGTGTCTTCCGAGATGGTGCGGGCCACGGCAATGCCGCGCAAGTCGCCCTTGACCAAGGTGACCTGTGCGCTGTTCATCGCCACATCGGTACCTGTGCCCATTGCTATACCCACGTCGGCGCGCGCCAAAGCTGGGGCGTCGTTGATGCCATCACCGGCCATGGCCACAGTGCGGCCTTCTTTCTGCAATCGTTCTACCAGGGCCAGTTTGTCCTGCGGCTTCACTTCGCCATGGACTTCGTCAATGCCCAGCTTGGCACCCACGGCTTTTGCCGTGGTGTGTCCGTCACCTGTCGCCATCACGATGCGTAGGCCAGCAGCCCGCAAGGCCGTCAAGGCCTCGGGAGTGCTGGCCTTGATGGGATCAGACACGGCCAGCAACCCCGCCAGAACACCATTGACCGCCAAGTGCATCACGCTGGCACCCTCGGCACGCAGGGCTTCTGCCTGGGCAGCCAATGCCACCACGGACACGCCCGCCTGCTCCATCAAAGTGGTGTTGCCCAGCGCCAGCGCAAGCCCTTGCACTGTGCCGCGCACCCCAATGCCAGAGCTGGATTCGAAGTCCTCGGGCTTGTCCAGCGACATGCCGCGCTCGCGCGCCGCACGCACGATCGTTTCAGCCAGGGGGTGCTCGCTGCCCTGATCCAAACTAGCCGCCAAGCGCAGCACTTGGTCGGCATCAAAGCCAGGAGCGGCTACGGCGCGGTCGAACGAGGGGCGGCCTTCGGTCAAGGTGCCGGTCTTGTCAATGATGAGGGTATCGACCTTGCGCAGGTTCTCAATAGCGGCAGCATCACGGAACAGCACGCCTTTGGTGGCACCTCGGCCCGTGGCCACCATGATCGACATGGGCGTAGCCAAGCCCAGTGCGCAGGGGCAAGCAATGATGAGCACCGCCACAGCGTTGATCAGCCCGTACACCCAACTCGGCGAAGGCCCAAAAAAGCCCCAGGCGAAGAAAGTCAACACAGCGATTCCCACCACTGACACAACGAAATACCCGGCAACCACATCAGCCATACGTTGCATAGGGGCCTTAGAGCGCTGTGCCTGGGCCACCATCTGCACAATCTGAGATAGCATAGTGGCAGACCCGACGCGCTCCGAGCGCATGACCAGCGCACCACTGGTGTTGAGCGTGGCACCAATCACCTTGTCGCCAGATTGTTTGGACACGGGCACCGGCTCCCCGGTCAGCATGGACTCATCCACCGCGCTACGGCCATCGATGACTACACCGTCCACCGGCACTTTTTCTCCAGGGCGAATGCGCAAAACGTCGCCGATGTGAACGTGTGTCAGCGCCACATCTTCCTCTGTGCCATCCGGTTGTATGCGACGCGCCGTCTTGGGTGCCAGACCCAGCAGGGACTTGATGGCGGCCGAGGTTTGCGAGCGCGCCTTAAGCTCCATCATCTGCCCCAGCAGCGTCAGCGAAATGATGACGGCTGCGGCCTCAAAATACACGGCCACGCGCCCCATAGAAACGAAGGATGCCGGGAAGGCTTGCGGTACCAGGGTGGCGGCCACACTGTAAGCATAGGCCGCTCCGGTACCTAAGCCGATGAGTGTCCACATATTGGGGCTGCGTTGCACCAGCGACTGCCAGCCCCGGGCAAAGAAGGGCCAGCCAGCCCATAGCACGATGGGCGTGCCCAGCACAAACTCCATCCAGGTTTGCGCACGCATGTTCATCAGGTGCCAGCGCTCGCCGAACATGGCCAGTACGAAAACAATGGCTGTGAGCGGCAAAGTCCACCAGAAACGGCGCTGGAAGTCACGCAACTCGGGGTTGTCGTCGTCCTCCAGACTGGGCATGACTGGCTCCAGTGTCATGCCGCACTTGGGGCAGTTGCCAGGGTGGTCTTGGCGCACCTCAGGGTGCATGGGACAGGTGTACAGGGTGCCGACCGCCACCGGTGCGGCCGGGGGCGCTTTGGTGACGACGCCTGATGTGCCCATGTACTGCATGGGGTTGGCGTCAAACTTCGTTTTGCACTTTGGACTACAGAAAAAGAAACTGTGCCCCATGTGTTCGGAGTGGTGCACTGACCGGGCCGTAACGGTCATGCCACAGACCGGGTCTTTAAGATCCGCATCCGCCCTGGGTTGCGCGATCGCCGTGCCATGGCCTGTATGCTGTGCGCATGCAGAGTGGGAATGGTCGTGTGTGTGGCTATGGGTATGACCTGCAGGTGGGCTCGTGTTGTTCATTGGCGTTTCATGCTCACAAATCAACGGTGTTCAATGACAGCAGCATCCGCCTTGGCTGCCACTTTTCCCCTCGCCACCTGAACCTTGCTTAACCGTGTTTGCGCTGCTTGCATCAAGCATCACGGTCGCCGAATAGTCCTCATCGGCCAATGCCGAAATCAGCGGTTCAACTCCTGAAGGCAGCTCACCTTCAACGCGGGCACGCCCGCTAACAAGATCCACATCCACGTGAGCCACACCTGGAACCGATTGCAAAGCTTTGGTGACGTGCTTCACGCATCCGCCGCAGGTCATGCCTTGTATCTTTAGCTCTACGGTTTGCATTGGCTAACTCCTTCCCGTTCAATGTGTGTTGTCGCGCCGATTTGGTCGTTGAGGCGATCAGGTCGCAGAGGCGTCTTGACCCCAACGGGGTATGAAGCGTGGTGTGTGTGCGGCATAGTGCGCAAATGCATCACCGAATTGCGCCTGCATTTCAGCCTCTTCAGTGATGGCCAGGCGTCCGTACATCAACAGCAATATCGGGAACATCAACAGGGTCAGCACCGTTGGCCATTGCAGCAAGAAGCCCAGCAGGATCAGGACAAATGCCACGTACTGGGGATGGCGGATGCGGGCGTAAGGCCCTGCGGTGGCAAGGGTGTGTCTGCGCTGGGCGTGGTAGAGCACATTCCAGGCCGTCGACAGCAGGTAAAAGCCGACACCCAGGAGAACATAGCTGGCAATGTGCAGGACACCAAAATGAGGGTCGCCTTTTTCACCCAGCACGGTAGACCACAAGTGCCCTGCGTTGTGGCTCAAGATGTCCAGACCAGGGTAGCGGGTCTGCAACCATCCCGAGAGCAGGTAGATGGTCAGTGGAAAGCCATACATCTCGACAAACAAGGCCACGATGAATGCAGAGAACGCGCTGAAGCTGCGCCAGTCGCGCGCGGTGGCGGGTTTGAAGAAACTGTAGGCAAACATGATAAAGATGGCCGAATTGAGAATGACCAAACTCCACAGGCCGTACGCCGATGTGTCGTGGTTCATGACGGTTCTCCCCGTTTGGGCGTCTTTTGAGACTCGGGATTGGGGTCGGAGCTGCTGTGGTGATGACCATGACCACCGTGTCCATGGTGCATGAATACGTGCATCAGCGGACAGGCCAACAGCAACAGGTACGGCAATGCGCCGACGACGTGAGCCAGGTGTTCAGTCAGAAGGAAATAGCCTGCAATTGCACCAATCACGATCAAACCGATTGCGTAGCGGGAACTCCAAAACCCCGGCGGGGTATCATGACTTGAATGGTTGTGATTCATGATGTGTTCCTCCCTATTTGCTGTCGGACATTTGCATCTGATCGACTATTTGTACAAGACAGCTTGCGCACACAATGGTATGCGCAAGCGAGGTTTTTCCTTACTCCCCGTGTCCTTGCTTCAATAAACTATCCAAGCGAGCAATTTCATTGCTATCGGCCTTGATCGTTCGACCATCGGCTGTCTGCAGTGTTTGCCCTTTCATGAGAAATTCTGCCTTGCCATACTTACTCTCCAGCGCCATTTTTCCATCGCTGAATACGTACAGCGTACTTCCATCCTTGAGATTAATCATTTCCTTGGCAGCCGCCGCCGCAGCGTCTCCTGCAAAAGAGGGCAACGATATTGCGCCCATCAGAGAAAGAATTGCTATAGAGGTCAGTCGGGTTTATGATGTTTCCTTTTGAGGTTAGATGACGTGTTAAAAGTGCTTGGGTTTATGTGCCTTTGCACGGTATCCATTTTGAATATCGTCTACTGACAAGAAGATGAGTCAAGGATGACGGTTTTGTCATGCTTGTCGAGAGCATTTAAAACCATGTGCAATATCCCGCCACATTGGCGAGACAATTGAGATTACGGTGCAGTCGCAATGGCAGAAACGATCATCTTTCCACCCTCATTCACCACCATGAATTGAACCTTGTCGCCGGGTTTCACATTGGTAAGCAGCCCTTTGTCCTTGGCAGTGAACACCATGGTCATGCCGGGCATATCCAAATGCTTGATGACACCGTGTTTAATCGTGACTTTGCCCGCCTCTTGATCGACCTTCTTGACCTCGCCCTCTGTCATCGACGGAGCCGTCTGGGACATATCCATCTTGCTGTGATCCATGGCGGTCTGCGCCATGCTGCTAACGGGTAGAACGATGCCCAAGGCGAGAGCGGAAACAGTGATGAATTTTTGAATGATGTTCATGGTTATCCTCATTGGTAGGTGTTGAAAACTGAGGTGCTGCCATCCCGCTGGATCAGCAGCACCTGATAGGGATCGCGTCGGCCGCCGTAAGCAGGTCCATCCATGCCGGGCGATCCAATTGGCATGCCCGGCACAGAGAGCCCAAGAGCCCGAGGCTTTTCCTTGAGCAAACGCTGAAGGTCTGCGACGGGAACGTGACCTTCGATGACGTAGCCATGCACCAGTGCTGTATGGCACGAACCGAATTTCTGCGGCATGCCAAAGCGCGCGCGCGCAGCGTTATTGCCCTGGTCAATCACGGTAGCCGCAAAGCCGCTCTTTTCAAGGAGCGCGATCCAATCTTTGCAGCAACCGCAATTCGGGTCTTTCCAAACCTGTAGAGGGATGGGGGACGCGTGGGCCGTCCCGGTCAGCGGGAACAACGCCAGTGCGGCGATACCGGCAAACCAAGCGCGGCGTGTGTCGCGGATGCTGTGGTGCTGTCGGGACATAGAACGCTCCTCGTCAAAAGCCCTGTTTATTTCTTGCCAACCTTGACTTGGCCTTTCATGCCTGCTTCGTAGTGGCCAGGCATCAGGCAGGCGAAATTCACGGTTCCGGCTTTGGTGAACTGCCAGACGATCTCACCTTCTTTGCCAGGTGCCAATGTGACTTTGCTCGGCTCGTCGTGCTCCATGTCGGGGAATTTCTTCATTTGCTCAAGATGCTCCATCAGCTCTTGTTGGGTGCCCAAACTCAATTCGTGTTTGACCTGTCCCTTGTTTTTGACGATGAAGCGCACGGTCTCGCCCTGCTTGACCTGAATATCGGCAGGCGTGTAGCGCATGTTGTCAGTCATCTCGATGATGACGGTTCTGCTGGCCTTGCTGGCCACGCCAGGTTTTCCAATGGCAGTTTCATCGCCGCCGTGTCCATGACCACCGGCATGGGTGCCACCGGCAAAAGCAGTACCGGACAAGGCCAGCGCCGCGATCAAAGTCAAAGAACGAAAGGTTTGGGTTGAAGGGGGCATGGTGATTTCTCCTGGGTTAAAAATTGAATCAGTGGCTGCTGTGTCCACTGCTGGGCTTGCGTACCTTCACCTCGGTGGGGGTGGTCTGTTTCTGGCTGCGCGGCATGGATTGCCCGCCTTCAGATTTGAAACGCGCGGGTGCCGAGAGTGGCCCGGTGTATTCATGGGCCACGGTACCTTCCGGGTGCTTGAACCAGCCTGGATTGCTGTAGTCGCCGGGCTTCTGATCACGTCGCACTTTGAGCACGCTGAACATGCCCCCCATTTCTACTGATCCAAACGGGCCTTCGCCGGTCATCATGGGCGCTGTGTTGTCGGGGATGGGCATTTCCATCTCGGTCATGTCGGCCATGCCGCGCTCGCCCATGACCATGTACTCAGGAATCAAGGAATTGATCTTCTTGGCCATTCCGGTGTGATCAACGCCAATCAAGGTCGGTACGTTGTGGCCCATGGCATTCATGGTGTGATGGCTCTTGTGACAGTGGAAGGCCCAATCGCCTTCTTCGTCGGCAAGAAATTCAATTTGCCGCATCTGACCAACAGCCACATCAGTCGTGACCTCGTACCAGCGTGTGCTCTTGGGCGTTGGGCCCCCATCAGTGCCAGTGACAAGAAACTCGTGTCCGTGCAAGTGAATGGGGTGGTTGGTCATCGTCAAGTTGCCAATGCGAATGCGCACCTTGTCGTTGAGCCGCACGTTGAGCGAGTCGATGCCAGGGAAGATGCGGCTATTCCAACTCCACAGGTTGAAATCCAGCATGGTCATGATCTTGGGGGTGTAGCTGCCTGGGTCAATGTCGTAGGCATTGAGCAGGAAGCAGAAGTCCCGGTCGACCTCGGAGATGAGGGGGTGTTTCTTTTTGGGGTGGGTGACCCAGAAGCCCATCATGCCCATGGCCATCTGTGTCATTTCATCGGCATGTGGGTGATACATGAAGGTGCCAGGGCGGCGGGCCACAAACTCATAGACAAACGTCT